>ERZ1023658.38-NODE-38-length-65470-cov-13.691462_pt1 | contig 65470 bp, 55 predicted proteins | sample MGYA00380339_ERZ1023658 | MGnify/ENA primary metagenome ERZ1023658 (study PRJEB33179, sample SAMN07448981) | human gut metagenome | biome: Human-gut; feature: Human associated habitat; material: Faeces | host: Homo sapiens | place: India: Bhopal | collected... | reverse complement strand
GGTCAAACGTGCGGTCCAATATCAAGTCGCATCCGTTGAGAAGGATGTTGCTGACGTTGGACAGAACACGGCGGACTTCTTCTCGCTCACGGTCACACGCTTCACGCTCCTCACCATACAAATCGAGTTGTGGATGCCGCCGGGATTTTTCCTTGGAAATCCATTCATGACCTGCATTTACGAGACTATCAATATCGTTAGCATCTTTAGCAATACCTATGGTAACCAACTCTTTATAACTGCCTTTTGTTTTTTCCGCAACTACAATACTTGTTGTTCCAGGCCGATTCTTCTTTCTTTTGACGAACATTGTTAAAAGACCTTTTGCGTACCCCGAAATTAGGGTATGCGAAGATACAAAATATTGTTTATTAATCAATTACAAAATGGACATTTTTGAGTGACGAAGTCGGGATAAAAAGCACGCTTCCGAACTGGCCTTGTTCTGAGCGTGCTTCTTTTTTGCGTGTTTAGAATGTGCTTATCATAGTTGTCAATAAAAAGACAAAAGGAAGACACGCAAGCGAGGTCTCGGTCGAGTGTGGCCTTGGTAGGGGGGAAAAAAAGCATGGATGGCAACAAGCGCGAACGCTAAAATGTAAAATATTATTGCCGAAATTTAACACTTGAGAACAGGTGCATTTAGAGCGGAAAAAGGGTAGCCTTCCGCCCTTTGAAAATGCCGTCGGACGGTTTTTTGCCAAAAATCGTTGCCGTTACAGTGTTATCGCATCGCCGTTACACCGTAACGGCAACGCGATTGCACCGTAACGGCATCGCGATTGCACCGTAACGGCGATGCGATTGCACCGTAATGGCGACGCCTTTTCAGCGTAGAAATGACTCTTGAAAAGCGTAAAAGTCGTAGCAAGCTGATATTCAGCAAGTTGCGAAAATAGCCCATAATCGCGTCATTTCCAGCCAAGAGACAGGTCGGTTGAAAAAAATCGATTCTCAGATGACCATTTGTAAAATATTATTATCCTTTATTGTCTTGCGCTTGTCACTTGTTTCTTGCCTGTATCAGGGCGTCTATTTTCCGGTAGCGGGCGTGCGTCTTGGCGTCTCTCACCTGGCGCGTGTTGGTGTCGATGAGCATCACCGGCGGCACGTCGCCATTGTTGTTGTATGTGTCCCACTGCGGCAGGCCAGGCCCGTTGGGGTTGCCGTTTCTCACGAAGTTGACATATATCTGCTGGAATATCTCCGACGTGGCATAGTCGTCGGCTGTCCAAGGGAATGCCTTGTTGGTGGAGAGGTTGCCCATGGCGTATTCTATGTCGGCCGAGTGTACGGCGCTTGTCGCCGCCGGCAGTTTAGGCTCATCGTCGTTGGCGTCTACCGTTCCTCCCGCGAGTCCGGGCTTCTTGCCTTTGAGCTGCATGTTAGGGCGAGGGTGACAGTAGACATATCGGAAGACGGGTGCCTTGCTGCTATGGCTCACCATGTCGGTCCATTTCCATGTGGCATAGGCGATGAACATGTCGCCCCCGAGCGCCATGCCCTTGTCGCCAAGGAGGTCGGCGTCGGCGTGTATGTCGTAGAGGTCGAAGATGGACTTCGCGTCGGTGCCGAAATAGTTGGCGATGGCCGGGCTGAGGTTGTCTAACGTCGGTGCCTTGCCACCGGCGAAGGCAGCGATGGCGAACTCGCCGTTGTTGTTGCCGAGCAAGCACGGCACCTGCGCCTGCCGCCCCTCGCCGATGACCTTGTCGGGATCCTCGTCGAGGAAGATGCCGTCGATGCACTTTGTGCCCTCGCCAAAGGTGCCATCGTCGAGCTTCTTCAGTTGCTCTGCCGAGAGCTTGCGCATGTCGCTGAGCCTCTTGAGATGGTTCTTCTTGGCCCATGCCGCCCCTTTCCGCTCAGCCTCGGCAAGGGTTATGGGTTTGGCGTTGGAGACGACGGCTCCGCTCGAGCACATGTAGCCATTCAGCAGGTCGCGCGTGAGCGGTGATGTGGTGAGGGCGCAAACCGACTGCGCTCCCGCCGACTCGCCATTGATGGTCACGCGGTCTGGGTCGCCCCCGAAGGCGGCTATGTTGTCCTTGACCCATTTTATGGCCGCGGCCTGGTCGAGCCATCCTTGGTTGCCGTGGCAGCCTTCCTTCGACAGCTCAGGGAGAGAGAAGAAGCCGAAGATGCCCTCACGGTAGTTTGCCGTGACCACGATGATGTTGCCGCGGCGCGCGAGCCGCAAGCCCTGGTAGCGAGGTTCCGAGCCGCTGCCCGCAACGAGTCCGCCGCCATTGAAATATATCAAGACCGGCAGCTTCTCGTTCATCTTCTTGGCAGGCGTCCACACGTTGAGATACAGGCAGTCTTCGCTCTTGCCCTTTCCCTCGAAGACCATGTCGCCAAAAACGTTGTTCTGCTCAGGGTCGGGGCCAAACGCCTTGGCCGGTCGAACGCCGGTCCACGCCTTCACGTGCTGCGGGGCCTTCCAGCGCAGGTCGCCCACCGGCGGTTGGGCAAAGGGGATGCCGCGGAAAATCTTCACGCCGGAGGAGTCGATGCCCTCGACGGTTCCGTCGCGGTAGGTCACTTGTGGCCCCCCGGCTTGTGCCATGGAGCACAGGGAGAGGCTTGAGGCAAAGATAGCCAAAAACAGTTTCTTCATCATGACTTGAATATCTTTTTATATGGTTGAATAACGCAAACGAGAAAGGCACGGCTTGAACCCAACCGGTTCGAACCGTGCCTTGCGTATTGTTGGTATCCGATTGGCGATTATTACTCAATCACCACGGTCGTCCATCCGTGCTTGTCCTCGATGGTGCCGTATTGTATGCCACGCAGGGTCTCGTAGAGCTTTGTTGACCAAGGGCCTGGCTTGTCGCCGAAACTGTATTTCTTGCCCGTGGCCAGGTCGTCGAGCTCGGATATTGGCGAGATGACGGCCGCCGTGCCGCAAGCTCCAGCCTCCTCAAACGTGGGCAGCTCATCCTCAGGCACAGGGCGGCGCTCAACCTTCAGTCCAAGGTCCTCGGCAATCTGCATGAGGCTCTTGTTGGTGATGGAAGGAAGGATCGACGTGCTCTTAGGCGTGACGTAAGTGTTGTTCTTGATGCCGAAGAAGTTGGCCGCGCCACACTCGTCGACATATTTCTTCTCCTTGGCGTCGAGATAGAACTCAGAGCCATATCCCTTGCCGGCGGCGAACATGTGGGCGCGCAGCGAGGCGGCGTAGTTGCCACCCACCTTGTAGCAACCCGTGCCGAGAGGCGCTGCACGGTCGTAGTCGCGCACGATGGCATACTTGTTGCAGGCGAAGCCACCCTTGAAATAAGGGCCTACCGGCGTGGTGAAAATCAGGAACAGGTAGTCCTTGGCAGGATGCACGCCCACCTGTGGCGTGATGCCGATAAGCAGCGGTCGAATGTAGAGCGTGGCACCGCTCTCGTAAGTCGGGATGTAATCTTGATTGAGGCGCACGACCTTCTTCACCATCTCCTCGAACATCTCGGTTGGCACCTTTGGCATGACGATGCCGTCGCAGGTTGACTGAAGACGCTCGGCGTTGTCTTTCACGCGGAAGACGCGCACCTTGCCGTCGGGGCAGCGATAAGCCTTCATGCCCTCGAAAGCCTCCTGGCCGTAGTGCAGGCAGGTGGCAGCCATGTGCAGATTGATGTATTCCTCTGAGCAAACCTCAATCTCGCCCCACTTGCCGTCGTGGTAGTAGCAGCGAACATTGTAGTCGGTCTTGCGATAACCGAAAGTCAAATTCCCCCAATCTAAGTCTTTCATAATATAATAATTTAATGCTGTTTCCTAATAGTTTGTTGCAAAATTAGCAATAAAAACGATAATGCGATAATATTTATGCGATAATTTAATCGTTATCCAACAATTTCTTTATTTCGTTGTCGGTTTTGGTCAGTTTTTCCTTGCATAGCTTGATGAGCTGCTGGGCTTTCTTCAGTTCGGAAGACAGCTGGTCTATGCCGAGCTCGTTGCTTTCGAGCTTGTCGACGATGGTCTCCAGTTGGCGCACCGCGTCCTCGTATTTCAGTTCTTGTTTAGTCATATCTCATGGTTTTTGTTTATCCAGATGTATGGTGGAGACGATAGAGCCTTTCTCAACCCTTGTCTCGATGACGTCGCCCTCTTTCAGCGTCGCGGGGTCGTGAACCGCCTTGCCGTTGAACAGGGTAATGCTGTATCCCCGCTTCAAGAGAAGCTGTGGGTCGAGCGCCTCGGCGCGAAGGGCGAGCCAGTCTACGCGGTTGCCTTCCAGTGTGAGCTTGCGTTCCACCAATGGCGCGATGTTGTTGTCGATAACGTCTATCTCGTGCATGGCGCGCTGCAGCCTCTCCCTTATGGTGCCGGAGATGTCGGTCATCAGTCGCGTGAGCTTCGCCTGCTGCCTTTCCTTCACCAGGGAGAAGAGCAGTGGCACGCGCCCGGATATCCTGCCAAGGCGTTGCCTCTCGGTCTCCATGCGCCGTCTCACCGTCGTGGCCACGCGTTCGCGCATGGCGTCTATGTGACTCCAGAGGCCGGCGAGGTTGTCGACGAGGAAAGCCGCCGCCGCCGTCGGCGTCTTGACCCTGGTGTTGGAAACCATGTCGAGCACGCTCTCGTCGCGGTCGTGGCCTATGCCCGTGATGATGGGCAGGGGGAAGTTGGCCACGTTCTCGGCCAGGGCCAAGGTGTCGAAGCCGCTCATGTCGGCCGTGGCACCGCCGCCTCGGATGATGACCACCACGTCGAAGTCGTCCACATTATTATATATGTCGTTCAAGGCGTTGATGACGGTCGCCTCCACTTGCTTGCCTTGCATTATGGCCGGGAAGAGCCTTACGCTGAACGCGAAGCCGTGGTCGTTGTCGAGCAGCTGGTGGCAGAAGTCGCCATATCCCGCCGCGCTCTCGCTTGATATCACCGCCACGCGTTGCGCGAACATCGGTATCGTGAGTTCCTTTTGCAGGTTGAACACCCCCTCCTCCTTCAGCTGGCGTATGATGTCGAGGCGCTTCCTCGCCATGTCGCCAAGGGTATAGGTCGGGTCTATGTCTTGCACTATCCACGCGAAGCCGTATACCTCGTGGAAATTGGCGGTGACACACAGCATGACCTTCATGCCAGCGTGTAGCCCTTGCCCCGTGGCGCGCTCAAACTTGGGCCTCAGCCTTGCCCACGTCGTCTTCCAGCACTTGGCCGAAGCCTTGGCCACGGGTGTGGCAGAGAATATGTCCTTTTGTATCAGCTCCATGTAGCAATGCCCCCTGACCTCACGAGCCTCGGAAAGCTCGGCCTCCACCCAGAAGGCGTGGTCGAAAGCCGTGTCGATGACATTGCTGACAAGCGAGTTGAGTTCGAAAAGAGTTAGGGCGTGCCTATCCATGGAAAATATTTTTTGCAAAAGTAGCTTGAAAAACGCTAAAGCCCAAATAAAAATGTTACTTTTGCACTATGGATAGAGAGAAAGAAAACAAAAAAGCCACCCTTGCGTTGGGTACCCAGCCCGTTGGCAAGCTCTTGCTTCAATATGCCATGCCGGCGGTCATTGCCATGGTCGCCTCTTCATTGTACAACATCATCGACCGTGCTTTCATAGGCCAGGTGGTGGGTCCGCTTGCCATATCGGGCCTTGCCATCACGTTTCCCTTCATGAACCTTTCAGCGGCCTTCGGCGCGGCGGTGGGCGTGGGCTCTTCCACCGCCATATCGGTGAAGCTTGGCCAAAAAGACTATCGCACCGCCGAGGAGCTGCTTGGCAACACGGTGACGCTGAACCTCATCGTCGGCTTCTGCTTCTCGGCGATATGCCTTATATTCCTTGACCCCATACTCTATTTCTTCGGCGCCAGCAAGGACACCATACCTTACGCCCGCAGCTTCATGCAAATCATCCTGTGTGGCAACATGATTTCACACATGTATTTTGGCATGAACGCCGTGTTGCGCGCGGCGAGCAAGCCACGCCAGGCCATGAACGCCACCATCTTCACCGTGGTGATGAACATCCTGCTCGACGTGCTGTTCATCCTCGTCATGCACTGGGGCATACGTGGCGCGGCGTTCGCCACGATCATATCCCAGACGCTGGCCCTCGTTTACCAAATGAAGCTCTTCACCAACAAGAGCGAGCTGTTGCACCTGAAGAAGGGCATATACGGGCTGAAGGCGCGTCTCGTGAAAAACATCATAGCCATAGGCATATCGCCATTCTTGATGAACCTGTGCGCCTGCCTCATAATAATCTTCATCAACAACCAGCTCGTCAAGTATGGCGGCGACTTGATGGTGGGCGCTTATGGCATAGCGTCGGCCATATCCACCGTCTTCGTGATGATAATCATAGGCGTGAACCAAGGCATGCAGCCCATTGCCGGATACAACTATGGCGCGCAGAAGATAGACAGGCTGCTGAGGGTGCTCAAGCTCGCCATGATAACGGCCACCGTCATCATGACCACGGGTTGGCTCATTGCCATGACGTTGCCACATCTGCTCGCCCGCATCTTCACCAACGACCCATCGCTCATAAAGATAGCCGTGCCGGCGATAAGGCTGAACATGCTCGTGTTCTTCATCGTCGGGTTCCAAATGGTGATAACCAATTTCTTCCAGTGCATAGGAAAGGTGAAGATAAGCATCTTCCTCTCGTTGTCGAGACAGTTGCTGTTTCTTCTTCCCTTGCTCTACGTGTTCCCGTTGCAGTTTGGCGTCAATGGCGTGTGGTATGCCATGCCTACGTCCGACTTCATAGCGGCGACAGTGGCTGGTGTAATCATGGTTTTGTATATGAGAAAATTCAAGCAGCAAATAAAACAATCTATTCATGAAAACTGATAAGAAGATAATCATAAACGTTGGCCGGCAGATAGGCTCCGGAGGCAGGGTCATAGCGAAGATGCTTGCCGAGGAGTTTGGTTGCAAGTTCTACGACAAGGAACTGCTGAACCTCGCCGCCAAGGAAAGTGGCTTCAGCGAGAAGTTTTTCGAGCAGAACGATGAGCGCAAAGGCTTCTTGAAATCGCTATTCCACGTCAGGGTGCCGCTCATGGGCGAGAGCAACTTCTACAAGGACAACTTCTCGCAAGACTCTCTCTACAAGTTCCAGAGCGACGCCATAAAGAAAGTGGCCGACGAGGGCAGTTGCGTCTTCGTGGGCCGTACCGCCGACTATGTGTTGCGCGACTATAAAAACACCGTGAGCGTGTTCATAACCGCCAATATCGACCAGAGAATACAGGCCGTTTGCAAGCGACACGGCTTTGACCGGGCCGCGGCGCGGAAATACATCCACTCGCAGGAGGAGACAAGGGCTTCATATTACAACTACTACACGGGCAAGACCTGGGGACACTCAGAGAGCTATGACCTGTGCGTCAACTCCAGCTTGCTGGGACTGGAAGGCACAGAGAAATTTATCGCAGAATTCATTAAAACACGCTTTGACTTATGAAAACATATCTCGTCACCGGAGCCGCGGGCTTTATAGGCTCCAACTTCATCAAGTACCTGTTGCACAAGAAATACGTCAACGACGACATTAAGGTCATCGTTATCGACGCCTTGACTTACGCCGGCAACTTGGGCACCATCAAGGACGACATCGACAACAAGCGTTGCTTCTTCGTGAAGGGCGACATACGCGACCGCAAGCTCGTGGACAGCCTCTTCGCTGACAACGACATCGACTTCGTGGTCAACTTCGCGGCAGAGAGCCACGTGGACCGTTCGATAGAAGACCCGCAGCTCTTCCTGAGCGTAAACATCCTGGGCACGCAAAACCTCATGGACGCGGCGCGCAAGGCGTGGGTCACGGGCAAGGACGCGCAAGGCTATCCCACGTGGAAGGCCGGCAAGCGTTACCACCAGGTGTCGACCGACGAGGTGTATGGCGCCTTGGGCGCTGAGGGATTCTTCACGGAGACCACACCGCTGTGCCCCCACAGTCCTTACTCGGCAAGCAAGGCGAGCGCCGACTTCTTCGTGCAGGCCTATCGCGACACCTACCACATGCCGGTGAGCATAACGCGATGCTCAAACAACTACGGGCCATACCATTTCCCGGAGAAGCTCATACCGCTCATCATCAACAACATACTTGAGGGCAAGAAGCTGCCAGTGTATGGAGCGGGACTCAACGTGCGCGACTGGCTCTACGTGGAAGACCACTGCAAGGCCATTGACCTCGTGGTGCGCGAAGGCAAGGCCGGAGAGGTCTACAACGTGGGAGGCCACAACGAGATGAAGAACATCGACATAGTGAAGCTCACCATAAAGACCATCCACGACATGATGGAGGCTGACAAGGACTTGCGCAAGGTGCTGAGGAAGCAAGTGCGCGACGCCAATGGCGACATCGACATCTCGTGGATTAACGATTCGCTGATAGAGCACGTTGCCGACCGTCTCGGCCACGACGCGCGCTACGCCATAGACCCGACGAAGATAAAGGAGGAGCTGGGATGGTATCCAGAGACTAAGTTCGCCGACGGAATAGTGAAGACCATCAAGTGGAACCTCGACAACCAGCAGTGGATAAGCGAGGTGACGAGTGGCGATTACCAGAAATACTACGATGAGATGTATGGAAAGGAGCGTCATGGACAACTCGTCTGATGAACTCCGCCTGGACAAGTTCTCACGACAGTTGCATAGCTATCTGCTTCTTGCCCACAGTTCCGCGCTCCTCGTCAGTGAGGCTGACAAGGCTAACCTCAACATCCTTCTCACGATGCTCGGAGGTCTCGACAAGGACATCCTGGATGCCTATTATGGCCTCTTTGGCGAGACGGTGAAGCCTGTGGAGCAGCTGGCGCTGAAATATCGTGTCACGCAGGACGCGCTTCGCGAGATAATAAGCAAGGATTTGCATCGCCTCTCCATCTCCCCGGAATGGCAGATGATGATGAGGCGGATGAAACCGATAGTTCAAAGGAAAATAGGTTTTGCTATATGAAGAAAATATTACTTTTGGGCTCAGGAGAACTGGGCAAGGAGTTTGCTATCGCCGCGAAGCGTGCCGGACAGTATGTCATAGCTTGCGACAAGTATGATAACGCGCCAGCCATGCAGGTGGCCGACGAGAAAGAGGTCTTCTCCATGCTCGATGGAGACGCCCTTGCCGCCGTCGTTGGCAAGCATAAGCCCGACATCATAGTGCCAGAGATAGAGGCGATACGCACGGAGCGCCTTTTCGATTTTGAGAAGGAGGGCGTGCAGGTGGTGCCTTCAGCGCGTGCGGTAAACTACACCATGAACCGCCGCGCCATACGCGACCTCGCCGCCAAGGAGCTGGGCTTGCGCACGGCCAAGTATTTCTATGCCAAGACTTTCGACGAGTTCAAGCGTGCCGCTGACGAGATAGGCTTCCCCTGTGTGGTAAAGCCGCTGATGTCGTCGTCGGGCCATGGACAAAGCTACGTACACAACGATGACGAGCTGCAAGAGGCTTTTCGCGATGCCATGGAGGAGGGTCGTGGCGACGTGAGGGAGGTGATAATAGAGGAATTCATAGACTTTGATTCTGAGTTCACCTTGCTTACCGTGACCCAAAAGAACGCGCCAACCCTCTTCTGCCCGCCGATTGGCCACGTGCAGAAGGGCGGCGATTATCGTGAGAGCTGGATGCCGTTCCATATAAGCGATGAGGCCCTCGCGCAAGCGCAGCACATGGCCGACGAGGTGACCAAGGCGCTCACAGGTTACGGTCTTTGGGGCGTGGAGTTCTTCCTGACGAAGAAGGGCGAGGTGATATTCTCCGAGCTTAGCCCCAGGCCACACGACACGGGAATGGTGACGCTGAGTCATTGCACCAACCTCTCCGAGTTTGAGCTTCACTTCCGCGCCGTGATGGGACTTCATATCCCGGCCATCCATTTGGAGCATAGCGGAGCCTCAGCGGTGGTGCTCTCGCCGAAGGAAAGCACAGAGCCTCTCGACTATAACCTCGATGACGTTTGCCATGAGGATCACGCTCGCGTGCGCGTCTTCGGCAAGCCGGTCGCCCACGTCGGCAGACGCATGGGCGTGGTGTTGTGCTACGACGAGGTGGGTTGCGACATGAACGCCCTGCGCGACAAGGCCAAGCGATTGGCGAAGACCGTGCTTGGCACCGACCCTTACATGAAGAAGTGATAATCCCACGATTTTGATTGCCCGCGCTGGTGAGCCATGTAGTTCAGCTGCGTGGGCAAGCAATGTTGTTTATTAGGGCAAACTACATGTTGAGCAACCATTTTTTCGTTTGGAAGGTAATATCTTCGAGCTTTGATATAATGCAACTGCCATGCAGTAGACGTTTGCTTTTTAGCGTGCGTTGGAATTAGTACAACAATACTTTAATTCTTTCTGAAACACAATAAAACTTGTGCTTTTCCGTTAATATTATATGGAAAAACAAGTAGGACAATTAGTGGACCTCCCAAAGATAGTGGATCCACGAGGAAATCTTACGGTGGCGGAACAGATGAAGGAAGTGCCGTTCGCCATCAGTCGGGTCTATTGGACTTACGACATTCCTGGTGGCGCGCACCGTGGAGGGCATGCCCACAAGCATTGTCGTGAGCTGATAATAGCCGTATCGGGATCGTTTATCGTTACGCTTGACGATGGCAATGTAAAACAAGATTTTATGCTTAACCTGCCAAACAAGGCCTTGTTTGTTGACAGGGGAATTTGGCGGTCGTTGAGCGACTTTTCATCGGGTGCCGTTTGCTTGGTTCTTGCGGAAGATCCTTTTGATGAGGATGATTATATATATGATTATGGTGTTTTCTTGAGATATAAATCGGTAAATGTTTGAAATAAGGCGATACCGTGACAGCGACAAAAACGCCTGGAACAACTTTGTGAAGCTGTCGAAACAAGGCACGTTCCTCTTTGACCGTGCTTATATGGAGTATCATCGTAAACGATTCAACGATGACTCTCTGATGTTTTTCAAGGGCAATAAGCTCTATGCCGTGCTTCCTGCCAATATCGTTGGAGATACGCTTTGGTCGCATCAGGGACTCACATATGGAGGATTGATTACCAATGAGCATGCTACCACTGCTGAAGTTTGTGCTTTGTTTGAAGAGTTGATGTCGTTTTTGGAAAACATGGGTGTGAAGAGGATGATTTATAAACCCATGCCTTGGATTTACCAACGCTTGCCAGCTGAGGAGGATTTGTATGCTCTTTTCAATCGTTGTAAAGCAAGGCTTTATGTGAGGAATGTGTCGTCTGTTATCATGCGTGGTAATGCGCTTAAATGGCGACGTATCAGACAATTCGGGGCAAACAAAGCTATAAAGACAGGCATTGGCGTCGAGGTGGACAAAGATGCCTTGGATGAGTTTTGGCCTGTTTTGGAAAACAACCTTCATCGCACCTATAATGCCAAGCCTGTTCATTCTCTTGAGGAAATACAGTATCTTCATGATGCTTTTCCTGAAGACATCCGGCTTTATGTTGCAAGGTTAGGAAACAACTTGATAGGTGGTGTACTTCTATATATCACTCCGCAAGTGGTGCACGCGCAATACATATCTGCCACTGAGGAAGGGAAGAAACTTCATGCCATAGATGCGATATTCCACAAAATCCTCATGGATGACTTCCATGGTTACAAATATTTCGATTTCGGTACTTCAAACGAAGACATGGGACGATATTTGAACGAGGGTCTTATATACCAAAAAGAAGGCTTTGGAGGCAGGGCCGTATGCTATGATTGGTATGAGGTTATGATTAATCGGTAGTTGATAATAAGATATACGATATGATACCTTATATGTCGTTGAGATTAATGCTCGCCCTTCATGCCGAAGAGATACACAGTGCCGTGAACCGTGTCATTGATAGCGGATGGTATCTTCAAGGCGAGGCCACGAGGCGGTTTGAGCAAGACTATGCCACGTATGTTGGAGCCATGACCGATGACGTGGCTGATGACGCGGGCTTTGCCGTTGCTGACGGTCGTGGTGGTCGCCAATGCCATTGCGTGGGATGCGGAAACGGGCTTGACGCGCTGACGCTTATCTTTCGTGCCTATAAGGAGATGGGACGGTTGAAAGATGGGGATGAGGTAATTGTACCGGCAAATACCTACATAGCCTCTATACTCTCCATAACCGAGAACGGACTAAAGCCTGTGCTCGTAGAGCCGAACATTGACACGTTGGAGGTTGACGACACGCTGATAGACAAGGCGATAACACGAAAGACAAGGGCCTTGTTGCTTGTGCACCTTTATGGTCGCTGCGCCATGACGGAGCGGATTGCGACTATCTGCCGTGAGCGCAAGCTCCTGCTTGTGGAGGACAACGCCCAGGCCCACGGCTGCACCTATGGCGGACGGCATACGGGATCGCTGGGTGATGCCGCGGCCCACAGCTTCTACCCAGGGAAGAACCTTGGAGCGTTGGGCGACGCGGGCGCCATAACCACTTACGACAAGGACTTGGCCGACCTTTGTCGCGCTTTGGGCAACTATGGCTCGTCGCGGAAATATGTTTTCCCTTATAAAGGAAAGAACAGCAGGATAGACGAGATTCAGGCTGCCGTGCTGGATGTAAAACTGAAATACCTCGACGCGGAGAACCGAAGGAGAAAGGAAATAGCCAATGCCTATTTCGAGAAGGTTTCTAACCCATTGATTTCTTTGCCGATGAAAAATGGCGATGCCGACAACGTGTTTCATATTTTCCCGGTGCTCTGTAAGACGAGAGACCGGCTACAAGAGTATCTCGCAGGCAAGGGCGTCGGCACCATGATCCATTACCCAATTCCTCCTCACAAGCAAGTGTGCTATAAGGAATGGAGCAACCTCTCGTTGCCAGTCACGGAGATGATACACAGTGAGGAGCTGAGCATTCCTTGCAATCCATGCATGACCAATGAGGATGTGGAAACTGTAGTCAAGGCTCTCAACGAATACCGAGGGTGACATGCAGGGCGATGACGGCTTCCAAAGGCCGAGTGGGCCACAAGAGGTTCAATATGTTTTCGCCTATTATCGTGTTCGCTTTTTTAGGGCATGCCAAGAAAGCACGCTGCTGATGACAATAAGCAGAATGCCTAATATCCAATATGTTGGGCCTTGTCCTTTCAGTGTTAGCGCATAAGCTGCCATGCCTATGGGGAATTGCTGGAGCATGAGCTTTATGGCATTGCCAGACAGGTGATAGCCATAGCGATGACCCATATAAACATTGAGCATGATGAAATCGAATGAGGCAACGAGAACTATTGCCATGCCCAAGCCTATGAGACCGAAAGCATGGAAGAAGAAAACGGACAGCATGACATAAACCACGGCGTAGATGCCTTCCATGAGCAGGTAAGCCTTGGAGTCGCCACGCGACAAGGGCAGATAGGCTATTGGCAGTTTCACGGCACGTAGAAACATGGCGAGGGCCGTGAGCTGTGCCATGGATGTGACGGGCAGGAACGAGTGGGAATAGAGCAAGGGGAGAATGATGGGCAAACCAATGATAAGCCCTACGAGCATGGGCGATATGATGAGCAACGACACTTCTATTTGCTTGTTTACCGTGTCGTTGAGCGTCGTGCCCGTGCGGGCTATGGCTGAGAGACGAGGGAAATAATCGGTCTCCATGGCCGAGAAAACCATGCCGCCGTAAGTCATGGTTATCATGTAGCCGGCGTTGAACAGTCCGAGCGTGTCGGGCGACCCCGCGTTGTTGACAAACGAGCGGATGATGAAGTCGGCACAACTGCCGAACGTTGCCGCGAGAAAAAAGCCGATGCCGAGCCTTACCATGTTTCCGCCATTGCGCAACGCTGACGCGCTGATGTGCAGGTTCAACGGTTGGTAGTGGTAAGAGTAGGCCATGGTGATGATCATTTGGGCAAAGGCCACGATTATCATTGACGGCACGATGGCCTTTGCGCGCCAGACAAAGAAGAGCGGGACGGAGAGGACGACGGCCAGCGCCACGTTGATGATGGATATGCGTGCCAAGCCTCCCAGATGGCGTGTGCCCTTGAGGATGGCAAGCTCACCGCCCATGATGGCAGTCATGGCGACAACGGGCGAGAGAAGGAGAAAATGTAGCGTGTGCTTGCCCCAGCCGAAGGTGTATTTGCTGAGCAAGGGGCTGAGCAAGGCACATGCCAGCATGCCTAATAAAGCGGTGATGGCACTCCATGCCCTTACGGTTTGCACGGTCTGGCTTGTTGTTTGCTCGTCGTCTTGGGCATAAGCCTCGGAAATGTGTTTCACGGCACTCGTGCCAATGCCAAGGTTGGTAGAGTCGCCAATGAAACGTATCGTGGAGTTGAACAGGGAGAGAAGTCCCACGCCCATGGGGCCTAATAGCACGGCCACGAGTTTGTTGCGCACCAATGCCACGAGAATGCTCAAGGCCTGCACGCCACCAAACAGGCTGGTGTATTTCAGGATGTTAGCATAAGCGTTGTTCCGTTTCTTCTTTTCCATCTATAGAATAACGCTTATGCCCAATGGGTTATTATATTGAAAGGGCATAAACTGATTAAAAACATAATCAACCAACGATAATGACCGCGAACACCCTTTGCCTTTCATGTGCCAGACTCAGATGTCGGCTCCCACGGCCCGCAGGGCTTCCTTGCCGCCTTCGGTTTCCAGCACTTTGCCTTTTTTGTTGTCATTGTCAGCCATGGCCTTTGCCTTCTTCCTCTCAGCCACCCTTTTCTTGTAGTCGTCCAGATAAGCGGCTTTCTTCTCGGCCGCCTTCTTGGCATAAACGTTGTCGGGGTCTTCTTGCAGGTCCACGCGCATGGTGTGGGCATTGTTGACAAGGTCTTTCACGACCTCGCCGCCACAAATCAGTCCGGCTGTGGCAGGAACCCAAGCGTTGGAGCTCGGTATGGTGTGGCGCTCGGTGCAGGCGCGCATGTCCTTGGCAGGGCAGATGCAGTGGTATCTGCAACTAATGTCTGGTTGGTCGATGCTCTCAATGGGAAGTTCTGGCGAGTAGACCACTTTCAGGTGTTTTATGCCCGTCTTGCGCAACTTCTTGCGTATCACCTTTGCCAATGGGTCGTTGATGGTCTTCCAGATGTCGGTGACTTGCAACTGTGTGGCGTCGAGCTTATACGCGGCGCCCATGCACGAAATAATAGGTATGTTGAGTTCATGGCATCGCTTTATGAGGTCGAGCTTGGCGGTTACCGTGTCAATGCAGTCGACAACATAGTCGTAACGCGAGAAATCAAACTCTGCCGAGTTGGACGGAAGATAAAACATTTGGTATTTCCTTACATGGCAACGTGGGTTGATGTCGTGTATACGCTCTTCGGCAACATCCACCTTGTGTCGGCCAACGCTCGATATGGTGGCAAGTATCTGCCTGTTGACATTGGTGAGGCAAACGCGGTCGTCGTCTATGATGTCGAGTGCGCCCACGCCGCTTCGCGCCAGCACCTCAACCACATAGCCTCCCACGCCTCCTACGCCAAATACCGCTACACGTGAGCCGTTGAGAGTGTCGATGGCCGGCTTGCCAAGCAATAATTGCGTGCGTGAAAATTGGTTTTGCATTATCTCTTTCTTCTTTCGATTTGCAAAGTTACTTATTTATTTCAGTATTCATTTACAGCAGTTACTGATATTTATCCTTGTGATTCTTTTGCAGCTTCACATGTGGCTCGCTTGCTGGTTTCTTGTAGATAATTATGTCATGAAACCAATAGTCCGGCTCCTGCCATCAATATGACATAGCGCAATAGCTTGCCAATAGAAATGCTGACGGTTGAGATGGCAATATTGGCGCGCATAAGGCCGAGGCATATTGTTATGGCAGAGCCAATGATTGGCAGAAAAGCGAAGAAGCCAATCCAGGCGCCGTGTCCAGCCATGAACCTTTTAGCCTTGTCAAGGCTCGCCTGCTTGACGTGCAGGTATCTCTCAATCCATTCCATGCGCCCCATGCGGCCAACGCTGTAATTGAACAATGAGCCGAGCACGTTGCCTATGGTGCCATAAATTATAAGAGGTTCGGCCTTGAGTCCAGCCGCGAAGAGGCCAAGCATTACCGCTTCGCTTGAAAACGGGAAGAAACTGCCGGCGAGAAATGCCGCGACGAGCATACCCCAATAGCCATAGTTAAGGAGAAAATCTGTTAGAGCCTGAGCCATAATGATGATTGACAGGGAGAGACGTGAAGACTTTTATGCACCTATCATGTTGTATATTGTCAATGCGAATGCGGCTGCCGCGAGCAGCATGGAAACGATGTTGCTCAGTCTTGATGACGTCAGCGCAAGCCAGTGGCCAATGATGGGCGCGGTGAGCACGATGGCCATGCCCAAGAGGCAATCGAAATGCTGTGGCTGTATGAGGGCGAAGAACATGGTGAGCCCATCGAGCACGATGAGCATCTCGTATATAAGCCTTATCCTTATCCTGTCTTGGTAGCTGTATATCATGAAGTGGACACTTCCGATCAAGGCGCACAACAATACAAATGCGAACGTGATCCATTCGTGCAACTTGACATCAGCTAAATAGAACGGTGTGCCGAATTGCAGGGCGCTGATGAAATGCGTGCCAAGCCACGCGTATTTACCAGTGTAGATGAGCCATGCCGCCACAAACCAATACGGTGCTATGACACCTATGATTGATGACAGGAAGGTGCGTGGCGAGAAGCTTTGCATGTATACGGCCATGACAATCCACAACGCAGGTAGGAAGAGAAGTATTTGCGGAAACACTATGCTCGCTATGCCGAGGGCGCAGAAAGCGTAAAAGGTCAGTCCTGTGGCATTAGGCTCTTGATAGGATCGTAGCAAGAACAGCAGGAATGCGATGAACGATATCTGGACCACCGCCACGTCAATTGTCCTGAAAAGAAATAATGACATGGTAGTCATGACGAGGAACGAGCAAGACACCATTCGCGAATAAATGCGAATGAGCGCGTTACTGTTGTTCAGTTCTACCATCATCATCATGGAGACGAAGAGCAATGCGAAGTTCAGCCATAATGCCTCCGTCAGGAGTCCGGCTGCAAGGCTTATTAACAACCCGTAGGCCACTGTCACGTGCAGTGACCAACGGGATGTCGCAATACGGTTTTGAAGTCGCTTCAAACTACTTGTTTAATTCAAATTTATGATTAATGTCATAGGAGGCTTACAGGTCTTGCCCTATGTCCTTGCGGAAGTATTTTCCATTAAAGTCGATGAGCCCGGCTCCGAGCATGCTCTTTCGCAATGCCTCGTCTTTGTCTTTTCCATAAGACGTGACGCATATCACGCGTCCGCCGTTTGTGACGACCTTGCCGTCTTTCAGTGCCGTGCCGGAATGGAAGACGATGCTTTCCGGGTCCACCTTGTCGATGTTCTTAATCTCGAATCCTTTCTTGTAGCTCCCTGGATAGCCGCCTGAGACGAGCATCACGCACACGGCGTCACGACTGTCAAACTCCACCTCGTGCTTGTCGAGGTCACCGTTGGCAACACCTTCGAACAGGTCCACGATGTCGCTTTTCAGTCGTGGCATCACGGTCTCTGTCTCAGGGTCGCCCATGCGGCAGTTGTACTCGATTACCATTGGGTCGCCGTCGACATTGATGAGTCCGAAGAATATGAAGCCCTTGTAGTCGAGTCCTTCCTCCGCAAGTCCGTCCACGGTTGGGCGGATTATCTGGTTCTCCACCTTTTCCATCCACTCCTTTGTCGCGAACGGAACGGGCGACACGCTTCCCATGCCACCGGTGTTGAGCCCCGTGTCGTGTTCGCCAATGCGCTTGTAGTCCTTGGCTTCTGGCAGAATCTTGTAGTGCTTGCCATCAGTGAGCACAAACACCGAGCACTCTATGCCAGAGAGGAACTCCTCGATGACCACCTTTGCCGAGGCATTGCCAAACATGCCGTTGAGCATCTCGCGAAACTCCTTTTGCGCCTCTTCCAGTGTGGGTACAATCAGCACGCCTTTGCCTGCGGCCAATCCGTCAGCCTTGAGCACGTAGGGAGCTTTCAATGTCTCCAAGAACTTGCATCCTTCTTCCACTGTCGTGCCGTCGAAGGTCTCGTAGGCGGCCGTTGGTATGTGGTGGCGCTTCATGAATCCTTTGGCGAAGTCCTTGCTGCCTTCCAGTTGCGCTCCTGCCTTAGAAGGGCCAATAACGGTTATGCCATTTGTCTTTGGGTCAGCCTTGAACTCGTCGTAAACACCTTTCACCAATGGATCCTCAGGGCCTACCACAACCATGTCCACATTGTTGTTCACGGCAAAGTCTTTCAGGGCTTCGAAGTCGTTTACGCTTATGGCGACGTTCTCGCCAACGGCAGCCGTGCCGGCGTTGCCTGGTGCGATAAACAGTTTAGAGCATTTCTTGCTCTGTGCGATTTTCCATGCCAAGGCGTGTTCACGTCCGCCACTGCCTAAAAGTAATATATTCATGACCGTTATGTTTTAATAATTCGAATAAATGTCTTTATTTTAAGAAATCGAAGAAATATCTTGAAATGCGCTCATGCAGATGCACGCTTTGATGTCCGCGCATGTTGTGAGGCTCGCCAGGGTAGATGAAGAAGTCGGGCTGCGTGCCATACTTGATGCATTCTTTCAAGAACGACAATGCGTGCTGTGGCACCACCGTGGGGTCGTTGCCGCCGATGATTATCTCGAGCCTGTCTTTCAGGTTCTTTGCCTTGGGCAGGAGAGACGACTGCGCGTAACCTTCCGGGTTGGTCTGCGGCGTGTCCATGTAGCGCTCGCCGTACATCACCTCATACCACTTCCAGTCAATCACGGGGCCGCCAGCCACTCCGCACTTGAACACTCCGGGATGAGTGGTCATCATGTTGATGGTCATGAATCCGCCGAAGCTCCATCCGTGCACTCCAAGACGTGTGCTGTCAACGTATGGAAGGGTCTTCAGGAAGTCAACACCCTTCATCTGGTCCGCCACCTCGTTGTCGCCGAGATGCCTGAACGTGGCTTGCTCAAAGGCCTTGCCGCGATTCTCGGAGCCGCGATTGTCGAGGATGAAAAGCAGGTAGCCGTGTTGCGCCATGTAGGTCTCCCACGAGCGTGAGGAATAATGCCAACGCGCGTCAACGTTGTGGGCGTGCGGGCCTCCATACACGTAGATGATGGCAGGGTATTTCTTGTTGGGGTCAAATCCAGTTGGCATCACCATACGGTAGTAAAGGTCTGTGGTGCCATCAGCCGCCTTTATTGTTCCGCAACGGTATTCGGGCACGTCGTAGCCTTTCCAAGGATCAGCCGCCGTGAGCCAACGAGTGTGATGACGGTTTGCGGCGTTCACGATGGCGATGTTGCGTGGAGTGGTCGGCGTTGAGTAGTTGTCCACCACATACTGACCGCTTCCGCTAAGCGTTCCGTTGTGCCAACCCTTGCCGTTGTCATCCATAAGGGCGCGCTTGCCCGTGGCAACGTCAACCATCCAAATGTTCTTTTGTATTGGGCTGCACTCATTGCTCTCATACACGATAGCCTTCTGTTTCGTGTTGAATCCGAGGAAGTTCTCCACGACCCACTTGCCGCTTGTCAACTGACGCATGTTGAGTGAAGAGTGAGGTGCGGAGAGTGAAGAATTCTCCTGGTTGGCTGCGGAACCTTGTGAAGACTCCGCATTAGAATTCTTCGTTTTTCGTTCTTCATTCTTTATTTCGCAAAGGTAGAAGTGGTTGTAACCATCTTTCTGGCTCTGCATGATGAACTTGTTGCTGTCCCAGGGCAGGAATACGATAGGGTGCTGAGGCTCCACATATTTGTCGTCGGTCTCACGATATAACTCCTGCAGCTTGTCGCCCGTCGTGGCGTTGTAGCTCACGAGGCGGCAATCGTTCTGGTCGCGGTTCAGCTCAAACATGTAGATGGTCTTAGAGTCTGGGCTCCACGCCACGTTGGTGAAATACCTGTCGGTTGGATCGCCAGCCTTGAGGTAGACGAGCTTTTGTGTAGTCATGTCATAGACGCCAAGCGTCACCTTGTGGCTTGTCTCACCCGCCATGGGATATTTGTCAGGGTCGGCCTTGGCTATGCGCGAACCCGACTTAGGCGTGATGTCAGGGTTGGGGATGTCAACCTGTGGATAATCGGTCACCATCGACTGGTCCATGCGGTAGAAGGCGAGCTTCTTTCCGTCCGGGCTCCAGAAAAGGCCTCCGTTGATGCCAAACTCATCACGGTGCACGCTCTGTCCGTATACAATCTCGCGCGAGCCGTCGTTCGTGAGCTTTCTCGTCGCGCTCACGGGCTCAGCGCTGTTGCCTGCGGTGGGTTGAGCCACGTAGAGCTGCCAGTCCTTGACGTAAGCCAACGAGCGTGTGGCATAGCAGAAGTCAGAGGCCTGTGTGCCCGAGGCCATGTTGATGGCCCAAAGTGTTTTACGCGTCTTCCAGTTGTAGGCCACGGTCTGGTTGCCTGAAGTCAGCATCACGATTGGCTTTCCTGCCTCAGGAAATGTGGCCGAGTATAATGAATGCACGTTCAGGCCGCTTTTCTTGAGTTGCTCAATCGTGAGCAAGGTCTTCTCCTTGCCGCTGTTCTTGTCAACGATGGAGCAATACTCCGCGTCGAGTCTTACGAGCTCGTCGCCCCACCATGTTGTCCAACGGTTCTCCGGCACGAACTTGCGATAGTTCACCCCGCCGAAGTTCAAGTCCTCAAGGGTGAACTGTTTCGTCTGGGCCTGCGCTTCCGCGCCAAACAGCGACGCCACCGATAACATAAGCGCGAATATCTTTTTAATCATGTTTTTTCTTTTCTTGATCTTCTTGCCTTTTAATCCTCCTCATCGAATCCGCGCTTGCGGCGGTCTGGCTTGCGAGCCGCGCCACGGCGCTCCTTTCTGAAGTCGTCCTTGCGTCCGTGGTCTCTCTTCGGGCGTGAGTATTCGCGCTTGTCGTCGTCGAAACGTGGACGTGACGGCTTACGGCGTTCCTCAAACGAATGGAACTTGAATGTGCGGATGTCGCCTTCCTCGTTGGCCTGAGCCTCGCGCTTGAGCGAATAGAAGTCGTTGCCGCTCACGCGCTCCTTGAACTCACGGTTCTTCTTGAACCTGTGTTTCTGGGCCATCTCGGCCTTTTCCTCTTCAGTCTTCACTATGCCGCCTTCGCGACGGAAGTCGGCCAGCTTGCCGTCGAAGAGTGTGTATTTGCGCAGTTCGCATTCGAGCGAGCCGTTATAAAGCGGAACCTTGATCGAAGGCTTCAGTCCAATCTGCTCAAAGCACTCCTCGCGGTACGACAGCACCCAAGCCTCGTTGCCACCGAACTCGCGCTTCAGCTTCTCGCCAATCATGTGGTAGGTGCCCAGGAGGTTAGGCGTGGTGATGCGCTCGCCGTAAGGAGGGTTCATTATGATGATGCTCTTCTCGGCAGGCTTCTTGAAGTCCTTGAAGTCTTGTTGCTCCACGCTGATGTCTTGCGACAAGCCAGCTGCCTTGACGTTCATGCGTGCCGTGTTCACGGCTTTCATGTCGATGTCGTAGGCATAGATATGGTGCTCGAAAGGCCTCTCCTGCGAGTCGTCGTTGTATATGTCCTCGAACAGCTCCTTGTCGAAGTCGGGCCATTTCTCAAAGGCGAACGACTTGCGGAACACGCCGGGCGAGATGTTGCGGGCGATGAGCCCTGCCTCTATGGCTATTGTCCCGGAGCCGTCCATGGGGTCTATGAGGTCGCACTCTCCGTGCCAGCCGGTCATGAGTATCATGCCAGCCGCGAGCACCTCGTTGAGCGGGGCCTCCACGCTCTCCTGCCTGTAGCCACGGCGATGAAGCGAGTCGCCGCTCGAGTCGAGTGCTATCGTGGCGTCGTCGCCGGCAATGTGGATATGCAGGCGGATGTCGGGGTTGGCCACGGAGATGTTGGGGCGCTTGCCGGTCTTCTCGCGAAACTGGTCAACGATGGCGTCCTTTACCTTGTAGGTCACGAAGTGTGAGTTGCGGAACTCATCAGAGTAGACCACGGAGTCGACGGCGAAAGTCTTGCCCGTCTGGATATACTTGCCCCAGTCGATGGTTTTCACATTATTATATACGTCCTCGGCTGAGCGCGCCTTGAAATGCTTTATCGGCTTGAGGATGCGGATAGCGGTGTGCAACTGAAAGTTGGCACGATACATCATCTCTTTATCGCCGGTGAAAGTGACCACGCGTCGACCTGTCTGTACGTTGTTGGCACCAAGCTGGATGAGCTCTTGGGCAAGGACGTTCTCAAGTCCCATGAACGTCTTGGCGATAAGTTCAAATTCCTGTTCCATTATTGAATTCTAAATCAAATATATCTTTTTTCTGTTGTTTGTATTTCTTTGAGCCTGGTTTAAGGTCATTGGTAATCCACACGTTGGCGCCGATTATGGATCCCGCTCCAATCGTCACCCTTCCCAGCACGGTGGCGTTGGCGTATATTATCACGTTGTCGCCGATGATGGGGTGTCGTGGTATGCCTTTTATCGGGTTGCCATCCTTGTCGAGAGGGAAGCTCTTCGCCCCGAGAGTCACGCCTTGGTAGAGCTTCACGTTGCGTCCTATGCGGCACGTCTCGCCAATCACCACGCCCGTGCCGTGGTCGATGGTGAAATACTCTCCAATGGTCGCGCCAGGGTTGATGTCGATGCCTGTCTCCGAATGGGCAAGCTCTGTCATGAGGCGCGGTATGAGTGGCACGCCCAAGAGGTATAGCTCGTGGGCCACGCGATAATTGGTGAGGCACTTTATGACAGGATAGCATGATATTATCTCGGCGTGGCTGTGTGCGGCCGGGTCGCCGTTGTATGCCGCCACGACATCCGTGGCAAGCACGCGCCTTATCTCCGGCAAGCGGCTTATGAGCTCTCTCGCTATGTCGTGGGCGCGCATCGTCAAGTCGGTGTCGGCCACTTTCACCTTGTCGGTGTCGGCATCAGACACATGGCTGAAGCACAATCCCGCGAGAACCTGCTCGCAGAGCAAGTGGTACATCTGCTCAACGTTGACGCCAATCTGGTATTTGATGGTATGGATATTGACTTGCGACTTCCCGAAATAGCCAGGGAAGAGGATGGCACGAGCCAGCTGTATGATTTCTTCAAGGCTTTCGCTTGAAGGGAGAGGATAACCTTCCTCATGCTCATGAAACAGGCCTTGCAATGATTCTGGTGCGGCCATACGGCATATCGCGTCGTTAAGCATGAGGTTCGTTTTCTGTCTGCTCATTTGAGTGTGTCAATATTTCCTGCAAAATTACGAAAAAGTAATGACATGTTCAAAAGAAATCGGAAAAAAACGGTTTCTTATTTTTCGTGTCTTGCGTTTGCCAGCCTTTTCTTGCGTATTATGGTCAGTCCGTCGCGAATGGGCACTATAACCTTCTCTATTCGAGTGTCTTCGGCTATGTGGTCGTTGAAACGCCTTATTCCTATTGTCTGGCTGTCGTGGTCGTATGCGCTTTCCACGACATGGCCGTCCCACAACGTGTTGTCGGCGAGGATTATTCCGCCTTCGTTGACGAGTGGGAACAGAGCGTCGTAGACCTCGCTGTATGTGCGCTTGTCGCCGTCGATGAACACGAAGTCGAACTTCACGCCCAGCTTAGGGGCTTCCTCCACGGCGTCGCCGATGCGAAAGTCGATGAGGTCGGCCACGTCGGAGCCGTCGATCCATTCACGGGTGAAGTCTTCCATCTCGTCGTTTATCTCGAAAGTGTACAGTCGCGGCTTGTCTGCCCCATAAGGCTTGTCTGCCTGCCCGGCAATCTCTTTCAAGCCTTCCGCCATGCACAGTGCCGAATAGCCCGAGAACGTGCCAACCTCGAGGATGGCGCGTGGGCGTTGCATCATGACGAGCATTTTCAATAGCCGTCCCTGGAGGTGGCCTGAGGCCATGTGGCCATGCACGGTGTGGATGTTGGTGGCGCGCCAGAGGCGGTACAGGTAGTCGCCTTCCGCGTCAGACTTGGCGGTGGCGTAATCGACGATGCTTTCAGGCTCAATCATGGTTCAGAAGTCCTCTTATTGCCAGTTCGTAGCCTTGCAGTCCGAAGCCGCATATCACGCCCTTGCAGCCCGAGCTTATCATGGAGTGGTGGCGGAACTCCTCGCGTTGGTGCACGTTGCTGATATGCACTTCCACCACTGGGCAGCGCAGTGACCTGATGCAGTCGAGCAACGCTATGCTGGTGTGGGTGTAGGCGCCGGCGTTGAGCACGATCCCATCGTAGCCGAAGCCCACTTCTTGCATCTTGTTGATCATCTCGCCCTCGATGTTGCTTTGGTAATAGTCAATCTGCACGTCGGGAAACAGTGCGCGCAACGCCGGCAGGTAGCTCTCAAACGAGTTGTTGCCGTATATTCCAGGCTCTCTCACGCCAAGGAGGTTGAGGTTGGGCCCGTTGATTATCTGAATCTTTCTCATGTTCTTTTAATAATAATGTTAGCCGTTTCTGCCAACAAATGGTTAACTTTGACGGCAAAATTAAAGATAAACGATTAAATTGCAAAAGAAAAACCAAAATAATTTATCATTAGGCGAAGACCTCGTGCGTCGTTTCATGCGATATCTCAAGCTTGACCGAAACTATTCGGTCAACACGCAGGAGGCTTATAGCCACGACCTGACTTACTTCATGCGCTTCCTCTCCGAGCGCGACATGTCGCCCATTGACGTGAAGCTTGATGATTTGGAACAGTTTGCCGCCTCTCTCCACGAGTATGCCATAGGCGCTCGGTCCCAGTCGCGCATTCTTTTCGGCGTGCGGTCGTTTTATCGCTTCCTCACCCTCGATGGCTATCTTGAGGTAGACCCCACCGAACTTCTGGAATCGCCAATCCTACCCAAGCACCTGCCCACATATCTTTCAACCGAGGAAGTGGACAGGCTCGAGGACAGCATCGACCTTGAGAGCAACGAGGGGCAGCGCAACCGCGCCATCATAGAGGTGCTCTTCTCTTGCGGGTTACGGGTGTCGGAGCTGGTCAACCTGAAGTTGTCTGGCCTTAACCTCAATGAGCATTTCATGCGCGTCACGGGCAAGGGCGACAAGGAACGTCTCGTGCCCATGTCGGACAGGGCGATAACCGAGCTTCAGCGCTGGTTCATCGACCGCGACCGCTTGAAGGTCAAGCCGGGCGAAGAGGATTATGTGTTCCTCAACCGGCGTGGCCACCACCTCACGCGCGTGATGATTCTCATCATGGTGAAACGTCAGGCCAAACTGGCCGGCATCAAGAAGACCATATCGCCGCACACCTTGCGCCACTCCTTCGCCACGGCTCTGCTCAGGGGCGGAGCCGACCTGCGTGTCATACAGGTGCTGCTTGGCCATGCCAACATTGGCACCACGGAGATATACACGCACCTCGACGACGAGTCGTTGAGAAAAGAGATTCTTGAGCATCATCCGCGCAATATCATGCACAAGGGATAGCAAACTTTTATCGCTGATGACAAAATGACAAGAAAATCATAAAATAATTGTCTTTTTGTTTGTTGGTTTCCTGCTAATATTGTAATTTTGCAACCGTAACCTAAAGATTTGGTTGCAAACGAGAGTTTATAAACAAACCATCATAAAAGAAAAAGACAAGGAGAAGATTATGTGTGGAATAGTAGGAATATTCAATATCGGTGAGCAGACGCCCGAATTGCGCCAGAAGGCGCTGCGTATGAGTCAGAAAATACGTCATCGCGGCCCCGACTGGAGTGGCATCTACACTGGCCCGTCTGCCATATTGTGCCATGAGCGTCTTTCCATTGTCGACCCGGAAAGCGGCAGGCAGCCTCTCTTCGCGCCCGACAAGAAACAAGTGCTTGCCGTGAACGGTGAGATTTACAACCATACCTCCATCCGCCAGTCGACGAGCGATTACCAGTATCAGACGGGTTCCGACTGCGAGGTCATCCTGGCCCTCTATCGTGAGTGGAAGGCCAATGGCGCGTCTTCTTTCGTGCCGTTGCTTGAGCGCTTGTCCGGCATCTTCGCTTTCGCCCTTTACGATGTCGAGGATGGCTCGTTTCTTATCGCTCGCGACCCGATAGGCGTCATACCTCTTTACATTGGCTACGACAAGGACGGCAAGGTGTATGTGGCATCCGAGCTGAAGGCCCTTGAAGGCCAGTGCGACCGCTACGAGCCTTTCCTTCCTGGCCATTATTATTGGAGCCGAGAGGCCGACAAGGGCATGCAGCGGTGGTACACACGTGGCTGGATGCAGGGCGAGACGGTGCCAAAGGAAGAGTTGTCTTACGGCGACGCGGTTGAGGAAGTGCGCCTCGGACTGATGAGCGCGGTGAAACGCCAGCTCATGAGCGACGTGCCTTATGGCGTGCTCCTCTCCGGCGGTCTCGACTCAAGTGTCATTTCCGCCATTGCCGCGCGCTACGCCTCACACCGCGTGGAGAACGACGGTGCCACGGAGGCATGGTGGCCTCGCCTCCACAGCTTCGCCGTGGGCTTGAAAGGCGCGCCCGACCTTGCCAAGGCAAAGCTGGTGGCCGAACGCATCGGCACGGTGCACCATGAGATAAACTATACCATACAGGAGGGTCTCGACGCCATACGCGACGTGATATATTTCATCGAGACCTACGATGTCACCACCGTGCGCGCCTCCACGCCCATGTACCTGCTGGCCAGGGTCATAAAGTCGATGGGCATAAAGATGGTGCTGTCGGGCGAGGGTGCCGATGAGATCTTCGGCGGATACCTCTATTTCCACAAGGCGCCAACGCCGGAAGAGTTTCACAAGGAGACGGTGCGCAAGCTGTCAAAGCTTCACCTCTACGATTGCCTGCGTGCCAACAAGTCGCTGTCGGCTTGGGGCGTCGAGGGTCGCGTGCCGTTCCTCGACAAGGAGTTCCTCGACGTGGCCATGACGTTAGACCCAAGCTACAAGATGTGCCCGGGCAAGGAGATAGAGAAAAAGGTGGTGCGCGATGCTTTCTCCGACATGCTGCCCGAGGAGATAGCGTGGAGGCAGAAGGAGCAGTTCTCCGATGGCGTGGGCTATTCGTGGATTGACACCTTGAAGCAGATTACCGCCTCTGCCGTGAGCGATGAGCAGATGGCGCACGCCGCCGAGCGCTTCCCGATAAACCCGCCTCGCAACAAGGAGGAGTATTATTATCGCTCCATCTTCGCCGAGCACTTCCCGTCTGACAGCGCGGCGCGCTCGGTGCCTAGCGTGCCCAGCGTGGCTTGCTCCACGGCCGAGGCCCTGGCTTGGGACGAGGCGTTCAAGAACATGAATGAGCCATCGGGACGTGCCGTGAAGGACATTCACGAATAAGCTCGTTACGCGAATCTGGGTAACGCTTTGCGGGGGTCGCCCCCTGCAAAGTATATATCATCTTCAAGCAATTCGGAATATATACCGACAAGGAATAACCCTTATAAGCCTTGCGTGTCAAGGTGTGCCCAGATGATGTGCCCTATGCGCTCAGGACTTGTGCCGTCGATAAAAGTGTAGCTTTTGCCGATTGGCGTTTCCGTCACTGTCACCTGGGTATAATTGAACCCTGGGGCCGAGGCGTTCAGATTGTCGAGCACGGTAGTTGGCACGGTTTCGCCCTGTGGTAAATCGTATTCTGTCTTTTCCCACTTTCTCTCCGATCCGTAAAACTTGAAACAGATGTTTTTCACTACTCCGTTGTGCATTGTGATATAATCGTCATTGCCCATGTCGTTGACATAGGCCGCTACCGACGCGCCGTCATAATGCTTGGCTATCCAGTCTATGTCTGAGGCTAAAGGACGCACGTCATCGATATTGTTGAGTTGGTATGTCGTCAGTTTTAGGACCTTTCCGTCGGCTCCCATCACGAGGGTGTGTTCGCAATTCTTGGCTGATGGAATGTCAGAAACGTATCGCAAGATGTAATATTTGCCGTTAATGCAGTTTTGCGATACCTCCTTTATCTCGCTGAAGCCATTTTTTATATCTTCCTGGAAGTCGTTGAACAAGCGGAACCTCACGGCCTCGTTCAACGTGTTGACGTCTTTAAGCGTGTGTATAGTCCTGCTCCATGAGCGATCAGTGTAGATCATCAGCCATTCGTCCTTGTTTTTATCCACCGAATAAACATAAGTCTTTTCTGAGTCGGAGTGGCCGTAAAAGTCGCTGCCCGTGAATGTGAATGTCTTTTCAATGGTGTTGCCAGGACAACGCTTGGCTAAATCATCAGAGATTTGTGTTGGCAGACTTGTGGCGTTATCATCGGGGGCGCTGCTTGAGTCGCAAGAGCACAAAGCTCCTAAACCAATCACACATAGTATCAACCAAAACAATTTTTTGATTCTCATAAATATAAAATATTAACTTCTGGATGTGAATATTGTTGCAAAGGTACGTTTTTTGGGGACATGTTATTCACATTATTGAAATTTTTTTACCATTTAGCAAGAAGCCTGCCTGTTTCTGTCCTTTAATATGCCAGCCATGTTGTTTTGTGCCCATGCTATCATGCTTTCCACTAAGGGGATGAACGAGCGGGCGCGGTCGGTGAGCGAATACTCCACCCTTGGCGGCACCTCTGCATAGACCTGCCGGGTGATGAACCCGTCAGCCTCGAGCGAGCGGAGGGTGGAGGTCAGCACCTTTTGCGAAATGTCGGGAATGGCACGGTGGAGAGCGTTGAAGCGGATGCTGTCGCCTTGGCGCATCACGTAGATGACCAGCAACGACCACTTGCCGCAAATGTGTGATAAGACATTGCGTATGGGACAGTCGGGGAAAACGGTGTCGGTTATCTGGTTGCGCGTGATGGATTTTCCTGTTGATGTGTTCGTAATCATCTTGTTTTCAAAAATGGTATACAAAAGTAACCAACTTTCCCGACGTGCCGCAAGTTCGTGTGCTAAAGTAACTTAAAACTCAAAACTTTTAGTGCTTGATAATCAGCATTGGTTACCTCAAGGTAAGTAACCCACGTGGAAGTGTCCTCTTGTGGGAACAGGAAAGAAACCGTAATTTTGCGGTATCAAAACTAATATAGTAATAACAAGCAAACGAATAACTTTTCTTAATTATCAAAGACAATGAAAGAGGCAAAGACCATTTTCAAGGCAGAGAATGCCACAGCCGTGGATTTCGGCAAGTTGAGCGACCTGAACGAGTATGTATTGGAGCTTTCACCTGAGGTGAAAATCCCCGGAAAGGTGTTTGGTGGCGCATTGGTAGGCGCGACAGGTGGCGAGTTCTCCTTCCAGTCGTTCGCTCCGGGCACGGAGACCGGCTTCATCCACACCCACAAGAACCATGAGGAGCTATATTTCTTCCTCAGCGGCAAGGGCGAGTTTCAGGTTGATGGCCAGGTGTTCCCGATAGCCGAGGGAAGCGTGGTGAGAGTGGCCCCGGATGGCAAGCGTTCCGTCCGCAACAACGGCACCGAGCCATTGTTGATGCTCTGCGTGCAGTATCGTGGCGCCACGTTCACGGCAGAGGATGCCGCCGATGGCGTAATCTTCAACGAGAAGGTGGAGTGGTAATAGGCTGGAGCCATAAGTCTTGGAACATGTTGTCATGATGTTTTGGGGCTTATGGCTTTTTTCTGGCTCTTTTTCTGTCTCTTCCGGTAAATGCGTATCGTGTGCTTTGCAGGGGCTGCAGGATAGTAAAGCTCTTTTTTATTGTGGCAATGTCTCGGAGCGGAACCGAAATGTAGCAATTAGGATAGAGATGTGGAAAATAAGTGGGAATAATATAGTGTAAGCCTGTATCTTTTAGTACATTTGCAGGTGGAATAACATATTGTATTTACGCTCTTGCCGCACGGATGCTCAATATACATGGAGCGCAAGGCGCAGAAATATGTCTTGGCGAATATTCATGGCGCGATATACAACACGCGTCGCCTCGTAAAGGGGCTGATGTCCTACGACAAAGTGCCGACACTGTCGCAATTTGTCGGGAGTTGCGAAAGCCTGCCATTGCAAAATTCATAAAGGCAGTGTAAGCCGTGGCTGATACTGAAACGTGTGAAGAATGATGAAGACAATAAATGTAGTGGCTGCCGTGATAGAAAGCGGCGGCAAGTATTTCGCCACACAGCGTGGCTATGGCGAGTTCAAGGACTGGTGGGAGTTTCCCGGCGGAAAGATAGAACCAGGAGAGACACCCGAGGAGGCTTTGCGTCGCGAGATACGCGAGGAACTGGAAACTGAAATCTCCGTCGACCGCCACCTTACGACCATCGACTACGACTATCCCTCGTTCCATCTCCACATGGCGTGCTACCTATGCCATGTAGCAGCCGGCGAATTGCGTCTTGTGGAGGCTGAGGCCGCCAAGTGGCTTGCGGAGAAAGAACTTGGCACGGTGAATTGGCTGCCGGCCGACATGGAAGTGGTTGAAGTCATAAAGAATAAGGAATTATGGCACTGAAACTTAATCACATCTGCACAACCAAGATGACGCTTAGGTTTCACAACAGTCTCTCCAACAAAACAAATGTCATGAAGCCGAGCAGTAGCGCGTAGGTGGCTTGTTTCTGATAGCCGTGGGCGTGGGTCTCGGGAATCATTTCGTCGCTCGTGACGTATAGCATCGCGCCACCGGCGAAGCCAAGCATGACGGGAAGCATGGAGGCCGACACGTTGCCCATGGCGAATCCTGTCCACACACCGATGACCTCAAGTAGACCGATGGCTACGGATATTATGAATGTACGCATGCGTTTCACTCCGGCGAGCAGCAGCGGCGCTATTATAACCATGCCTTCGGGTATGTTCTGCAGCGCGATGCCGAAACTCACAGTCCACGACGCCTCCTCGCCCTCACTCATGCTCACTCCTGCGGCAATACCTTCGGGCAATTTGTGGATGGCGATGGCCATGACGAATAGAAGAATGTGGTTGAGGGTGGAGTTGTTGCGGTGCTCTTCTACGTCGAGGCCGGTGATGTGGTGGAGGTGGGGCGTCACGAGGTCGAGGACGTTGAGGAACAAGGCACCTGCCATTACTCCTACGGCGACAAGCCACCATGGCGTTGCCTTTGACTCAAAGGCAGGGACAATCAGTCCTAACGTTGAGGCGGCGAGCATCACTCCGGCGCAATAGCCAAGCACCGTGTCGTTCCATTTGTGCGGCAACTCCTTTATCCCGAATCCAAGAATGCTGCCTATTATTGTAGCTCCGCAAAGTCCAGCGGCGCTTATCCATACGTTTGTCATAATTTCATTTGCTTTTTTGTACGGCTAAGTTATGGATAATATTGCGGACTGGCAAGGACTTGGTTTTAATTTACCTATAAATAAGTAATTATTGCTGTCCAGTAGAAACTGTCAATACATAACTGGAAGATGGGGCGGCATCTTGCCTTACACTTCCTCCATCCTCGCCAGTTCCCATCCCTTGAACTGCATAATGATACGGTGCAGCGTGGTCTTTCCGAAGCGACGCGGACGGATGAAGAACAGGTTGTTTGGCTGTTTCTCCAATTCCGGCAAGAACATTGTCTTGTCTACATAATACTGGTTCTGCTCAATGACGGACTTGAAGTCGGACACGCCGTATGGTACTCGTTTTGCTTGCTGTTCCATGATGGTATGGTTTATTATGCAAAAATAGGCAAAAACTTTGAGAGTGTCAAATTATTGGAGCAAATCTTGTGTCCTTGTCTCGTTTAGGTCTTTCAAAATAATTTTTGTTAAACATTCATTTAAAATCCCATGGTTTAGGATAGAATGTCGTAACTTTATTTGCTCAAAGAAACAGATTCTATGCAAATAGTCTTGGCCTCAGCTAAAATCATGAACGCGTCCACCTCGGTGGAGGTGCCGATGAATAGCGTGCCGAAGTTTAAGGATATAACGGTACGCTTCGTACAGGAACTTGCCTCATGGGACAAGCACCGCTTGATGAAGGAATTGGGGTGCAGCCAAGCCATCGCCATTGAGAACAAACTGCGATATCAAAGTTTTTGGAATGAGGAAGAGCGGTTGCCTGCCATCCTCGCCTACTTTGGGCAGGCTTACAAATATCTCAAGGCGGAAACCTTCTCTCACGAAGACTTCCGTTTTGCCCAAGGACATCTCTTCATCATGTCTTTCCTCTATGGCTTGCTGCGTCCGTTGGACGCCATTCACCCTTATCGCATGGAAGGGAAAGTGAAGCTTGAGGCTGCCGGCGGCAAGAACCTCTTTGCCTTTTGGAAGCAATATCTCACAGACATGCTGATAGAAGCGGTAAAGGCCGATGACGGAATCCTCGTTCATCTTGCCACAGAAGAGTTTGAGCACCTTCTCGACTGGAAGAGGGTGTGCCAAGAGGTGAAGGTCGTTCAGCCCTTGTTCTACGTGGACAAGGGCGACACCATCAAGGTGGTGTCTGTTCATGCCAAAAGCTGTCGTGGAGCCATGACGAGGTATATCATTCAACGCCGGATTACGCGGCTGACTGACATGTTAAGTTTCGAGTCGGAAGGATTCAGGTATGATTCACGTTATGGGGATGAACTGCACCCTCATTTTATAAGAAAATGATACTTATTATTGCAAACTATAAAAACAAACGATTATGGAAGTAGGACAGAAATTGCCAGAGGTCCTTGGTGTTGACCAGGACGGAAAGGAATGGACCCTTGCCGAGTTGAGCGGCAAGAAGTTGGTACTTTACATTTATCCTCGCGACTCCACGCCAGGATGCACCAACGAGGCTTGCAACCTTCGCGACAACTATGAGCGTTTCCTCTCCGAGGGATATGCTGTGATAGGCGTGAGCACGCAGGACGCGAAAAGCCACAAGAGGTTCATAGAGAAAAACAGCCTGCCTTTCCCCCTCATTTGCGACACTGAGAAGCGTCTTGTTGAGGCTCTCGGCGTGTATGGCGAGAAGAAAATGTATGGCAAGACGGTAATGGGCGTGTTCCGCACTACATTCCTCGCCGATGAGCATGGCGTCGTCACTCGCGTCATCGGGCCTAAGGAGATAAAGGTCAAAGAACATGCCAGCCAAATCTTAGGGTAAAGGCTCTCGCCTCGCTTCCTTTTTTAGCTTAGCCCGTGGGGCGTGTACACAAGACCTTTTATCATTCACTCGTGTTGTTTTTGTAAATAATTATTGCCAAAATTTAACACTTGGAGACAGGTGCTTTTAGAGCGGAAAAAAGGTAGCCTTACGCCCTTTGACAATGCCGTTGACCGGTTTTTGGCCAAAAACCATTGCCGTTACAGTGCAATCGCGTTGCCGTTACACCGTAATCGCAACGCCGTTACACTGTAATCGCAACGCGATTGCACCGTAACGGCAACGCGATTGCACCGTAACGGCGATGCCATTTTAGCGAATTTGCGACACCGTGAAACCTCTAAAAATATAATTTCTTGATAGTCAGCTGTTTATCAAAATGTCCCATAATTGCGTCATTTCCAACCAAGCGACGCCTTGGTTGAAAAAAAACGATTCTCAGACGACCATTTGTAAAATATTATTATCTGCTAAAGTCGGTAATCTTTTGTAGTATTGCACGGGGCGGTCTTGTGCCGGCCCACGAAAAATGTTCGACCTCTTTTACAACAACTTTTCTTCGGTTAGATGCTCCGTATTTGAGCTTTTAGCAACACGGTAATTGTAAGTGAGATTTCTGACATATAGAAATAGCGTATATATACAACCTAAATACAATGCGTATGAAGAAAAATCTTCCTCTTGATTATAAACACAAAAAAGGAAGCCTTCCTCAAGCTTCCTTTTAGTTGAATCGTGATTCCGTAGGGATTCGAACCCTAGACCCACAGATTAGAAATCTGTTGCTCTATCCAGCTGAGCTACGGAACCATCCATTATGATTTTAGCCACTCGGAATTACGTGAATAATCCGTTATGGTTCTGCAAAGTTAACCATTTATTTACAATTGCAAAAACGGAAGGTGGATTATTAATCACATTTAGGCAATATTAACACAAGTCTAAGACTGAATTAAGATTATCTATTGCATGCGATAAAAGGTGTACTCTGCAAAGCATTATCCGCGACGATGCAATCGCGATGTAAATTCTTGACAAGACGTTAATTTTGCGAAAATAGGGCGTTTTTCACAAGATAATATTGTAATTTTGCACCGATATTATGCATGAAATTATGCAGTAATATATGCACTAAAATATATGCATTAGTAATGTGGACATATTTAAGGACTAAGTCTTTCATCATATTATTCATTTCCGCCGTGGTATGCGCATGGGCAGGAAGCAGCTCGCTTCTGCCGGTGAAGAAGCATGAGGCGGGGAAGACAGACGGCAAGGGAAGCAACGATTCTACAAAAATAGAAACGGCCGAGATAGATACACTCTCGATGGATTCACTCCAGCTTGCGGTTTATCATCACAACAAGGCTGTTGACGACTCCATTAGGGCCGATTCAATAAATCGCGCGAGCAAGCGGGGCATTGACGCTCCCGTCACCTATTCGGCTAATGACTCATTGGTCTATGACGCCATGACCAAGGACGCCAAGCTATATGGCAACTCGGAAGTGAAGTATGAGAACATGGACTTGAAGAGCGACAAGATTCGCATGAACCTCGACTCTTCTCTCGTTCACGCCACGGGCTCGCCAGACAGCACGGAGAAAAGCGGCATTAAGGGTCGCCCGGTCTTCGTGATGGGAGCCGACAATTATGACACCGACACCATTGCTTTCAACTTTAAGACCAAGAAAGGCTTGGTGCAGAACGCGTTGACCAAGCAAGAGGATGGTTTCTTGAGGAGCAAGCTCTCAAAGCGTACGGCCACCGGCGACGTCTATCTCGCCCACGGTCGCTATACTACTTGCGATAAGGAGCATCCCGACTTTTATATCTCCCTTTCCCGTGCCAAGGTGCGCCCGGGCAAGGATGTGGTTTTTGGCCCGGCCTACATCGTCGTGGCCGACGTTCCGTTGCCGTTTGCCATACCTTACGGCTTCTTCCCGTTCACGAAGAGTTACAGTTCCGGTTTCATAATGCCAAGTTATGGCGACGAGCAGAACCGTGGTTTTTATCTTAGGGATGGAGGCTACTATTTTGCCATTAGCGACAAGATGGACCTCAAGCTCATAGGCGAGATATACACCAAAGGGTCATGGGGACTCACGGCCACGAGCAACTATCGGAAGCGTTACAAGTATAATGGCTCGTTCCTTTTCAGTTATCAAGACACGCGTACTGGCGATAAAGGCATGCCCGATTATGCCAAGCAGACCAGTTTCAAGTTGCAATGGAGCCACAGGCAGGACGCCAAGGCCAATCCGTTCATGTCCCTCTCAGCGAGTGTCAACTTCGCCACGTCGAGCTATGAGCGCAACAACCTGACAAGCATGTACAATCCGCAGTCGCTGACACAATCGACACGTACGTCTTCCGTCAACTGGAGCACCACGTTCTCGAGCATCGGCATGACGCTGAGCTCCACGGCAAACCTGAGTCAGAACATGCGCGACTCCACAATCTCGATGACGTTGCCTGACCTTAACATTAGCATCTCTCGCTTCTACCCATTCCGTCGCAAGCATGCCGCTGGCGACGAGCGATGGTATGAGAAGATAGCCATGAGCTATACCGGCCAATTCTCCAATTCCATCAACACAAAGGAAAACAAGCTGATGCATTCAAGCCTCATCAAGGATTGGCGCAATGGATTCCAGCACAACATCCCGATAAGCGCCAACTTCACATTGTTCAAATACATCAACCTCAATCCATCGTTCAACTTCACCGACCGAATGTATACCAACAAGGTTACCAAGTCGTGGAATGAAAGGACGCAGACGGAAGTAGCCGACACCACCTATGGTTTCCACAACGTGTACAACTGGAACCTCTCGCTGTCGGCATCGACGAAGATTTATGGTTTCTGGAAGCCAAACCGCAAGCTTTTTGGCGACAAGGTGCAGGCCATACGTCATGTCATAACGCCAACGGTGAGCTTCAGCTACGCTCCTGACTTCAGCGCGTCGCGCTACGGTTATTATCAGACATACCAAAAGACGGATGCCGACGGCAATGTCTCACTCGTGCAATACTCGCCTTACCAAAATGAGCTGTATGGCGTGCCAAGCAGAGGCCGCACCGGTAGCATTTCTTGGAGTTTCGACAACAACATAGAGATGAAGGTGAAGAGCGACAAGGACTCTACCGGATTCAAGAAGATAAGCCTTATCGACCAGCTTGGATGGTCTATGTCGTACAACATGGCCGCGAAGGAGAAACCGCTCAGTGACTTGACGGTCAACCTCCGACTGAAATGGTGGAAAAACTATACTTTCAACATGACGGGCGTATTCGCGTCGTATGCTTACGAGCTCGACGATCAAGGCAAGCCTTATGTCGGCAATCGCACCTATTGGGGCATGGGAAAGTGGGGACGCTTCCAAGGCATGTCACAAAACATTTCTTATACCTTGACACCGGAGAAAATAAAGAAGCTCTTTGGTGGCGCCAAGGATGATGACACAAAAAAGAACAAGAAAAGCGATGATGACGAGATAGACACCGACATAGAGAGCAATGTCGATGACACGATGATAGACGCGCAGCATGGTGCGTCGAAAGATGACAAGGGTGGCAAGGCCGATACCGACGGTGATGGCTACATGAGATTCTCAATGCCTTGGTCGCTCACCTTCGGATATGGCATAACCATGAGCGAGAATACGGATATCAACAAGTTCAACTATAAGACCATGCGGTATCCGTATAAATTCACGCAGACGCTTAATGTCAGTGGAAACCTCCGCATCTCCGACGGCTGGAACATCAGCTTCTCCTCGGGCTACGACTTTGACAACCACAAGGTGTCGATGACCACCGCCTCATTGCAGCGCGACCTCCATTGCTTTAACATGAGTTGCTCTGTCGTCCTCGCTCCTTACGCAAGCTATAATTTCACGTTCCGTTGCAACGCCTCAACGCTTACCGACGCATTGAAGTATGACAAGCGGTCGGGTTACAGTAACGCCGTTCAATGGTACTAATCATAAATTTAAGATGAGGAAAAATACACAGGCAATTCATTTGCCTTATCGCCGACGCGACGCTTATGACGCTTTGAGCATGCCGGTATATAATGCCGTGGCGTACGAGTTTGACGATGCCAAGACGATGGCTGACGCTTTCTGTGAGAGAATAGACGCTCCAGACTATTCACGCTGTGAGAACCCCACGGTCGACAATTTTGAGGATCGCGTGCGTGCCCTTACCGACGCGTTCAGCGTGACGGCGCTTAACAGTGGCATGGCGGCCATAAGCAACATCATGCTCGCGCTGACGGCCCAAGGCAAGAACGTGGTGTCGTCAACACACATGTTTGGCAACACCTTTGATTTGCTCAACCGTTCGCTGAGGAAGTTCGGAGTAGGCCTCCACACGACCGATCTCACCGACATGGAAAAAGTAAAGCAAGCCGTAGACGACAACACTTGCTGCATCTTCGTGGAAATAATCACCAACCCGCAAATGGAGGTCGCCGACCTCGCGGCTCTCGCAAGTGTGGCACACGAACACCATATCCCTCTCGTCGCTGACACTACTACCATTCCTTTCACCATGTTCTCGGCTAAGAAGCTTGGGGTAGACATAGAGGTCGTGTCGTCAACAAAATACATCAGTGGGGGTGCTACGTCACTCGGCGGCTTGATAATAGACTATGGCACCGACTATACCCAAGGTTTCACCTCAACGATTAAGAGTGAGCTGCTTTTCAACTTCGGCGCTTACATGACCCCACAAGTGGCATTCATGCAGACCATGGGCCTTGAGACCCTTGACGCGCGCTACCGTGTGCAGTCGGCAAACGCGCTTGAGCTTGCCAAGAAATTGCGTGGGTTGAAACAAGTAAAGTCGGTCAACTACGTGGGCCTGGAAGACAATAAGTTCTATAAGCTGGCACAAAGACAATTTGGTAAAACGGCTGGCGCCATGGTTTGCATCGACTTGGAAGACGAAAAGTCATGCTTCAGCTTCCTCAACAACCTCAAGCTCGTGCATCGTGCCACGAACCTCTTCGACAACCGCACGCTTGCCATTCATCCATACTCAACCATTTTTGGCAATTTCACCCCAAAGGAGAAAGCCGATATGGACGTGCTCGACACTACCGTGCGCCTGAGCGTTGGCTTGGAAGACGTTGACGACATCTTCGGCGACATAAAGCAAGCCTTGGGTTGACTTTAAGCAAGCCTTGAATTAATAATTGCCTTTTTAGGCTAAAGCGATTATACACAGCATGAAATACGATTTCAATACAGTAATAGACAGAAAGGGCAGCGGCGACCTCATGCACGAGGCCCTGTTGCCACGTTGGGGACGTGACGACCTGCAACCCTTGTGGGTGGCCGACATGGATTTCGCGGTTATGCCCGACATCCTTGACGCGTTGCGCAAGCGTTTGGAGCACCCAATCCTTGGTTACACTGTGGAACCAACCGACTATCGCCCCGCGATAATAGACTGGATTAAGACACACCACGACTGGGATGTAAAGCCAGAGTGGATTAGCTTTATACCGGGAATCGTCAAGGGCATAGGGCTTATCAGCAACCTTTTCTGCAAGCCCGATGAGAAAATCATCGTCATGCCACCGGTTTATCATCCGTTCTTCCTTGTGCCACGCGCCAACGAGCGTGAGGTGGTGTGGAATCCGCTGAAAGTTCATCCAGAGGCGCTTGAGGCCGACCACGTGGAGGCTGGCGACTATTATGAGATGGACTTTGAGGGTCTTGAGCGAGTTTGTGATGACAAATGCAGAATACTTATCCTGTGTAATCCTCACAACCCTGGCGGAATATGTTGGAGTCGTGAGACGCTCGTTCGCCTTGCGGATTTCTGCTACGACCACAACATGCTTGTCATCAGCGATGAGATACATTGCGACATGGCCCTTTTCGGACACAAGCACATACCTTTCGCTTCTGTCTCGGAGAAGGCCGCACAGATCAGCATCACCATGCAAGCTCCCACAAAGACATTCAATATAGCTGGAATCGTGTCTTCTCATGCCATAGTGCCCAATCCAGACATCCGCAAGCGCTTCTTTGGCTGGCTGAAGGCTAACGAACTTGACGAGGCGCATATCTTCGCCCATATAGCCACCATTACTGCTTTCCGTAAGGGTGGTGAATGGCGCAGGCAGATGCTTGCCGCCGTGGAAGACAATATCCGCTTCGTCGAGGACTTCTGTCGTGAGCGTATGCCGCAAATCAAGCCCATTCGTCCAGAGGCAAGCTTCTTGGTGTGGCTCAACTGCCAAGGGCTGCGCCTTGGTCACGATGCCTTGCTCGATCTGTTCATCGACAAGGCGCATCTTGCCCTCAACGACGGTGAGATGTTCGGGCCTGGTGGAGAAGGTTTCATGCGACTGAACGTCGGTTCGCCAAAAGCTTACATTGAGGCGGCACTGGAAAAACTCGCACGTGCTGTTGAACAATACGCTTAAATGAGACTGTATCCATACCATTACCGCTCACTTCTTTCACTTGGGCTCCCCATAATGATAGGGCAGTTGGGGATGATAATCTTGGGGTTCGCAGACACCATGATGGTTGGCCACCACAGCACCACAGAGCTGGGCGCCGCGTCTTTTGTCAACAACATCATTAACCTTGTCATCATCACGGCCACTGGTTTCTCTTATGGTCTGACTCCAATAGTGGGCGGGCTCTTCGGGCGCGAAGAGCTGCCGCAAGCAGGCAGGGCGCTCCGCTGCGCGCTGCTTGCAAACTTGATGGCCGGGGCGATAATGATGGCGGCGCTGGGCATACTGTATTTCAATGTTGGCAATATAGGGCAACCAAAGGAGTTGCTGCCCTATATCAAGCCATACTATTTGGTACTGTTGGCTTCCATTCCATTCGTGATGCTGTTCAACGCTTTTAAGCAATTCACCGACAGCATCACGGAGACACGCACGTCGATGTGGATTCTGCTATCTGGCAATTTGCTCAATATCATCGGCAACTATGTGTTGATTTACGGCAAGGCTGGCATGCCTGAGATGGGAGTGGTGGGAGCCGGCGTGGCAACACTCCTCTCGCGCGTTGTTATGGTGGCACTGTTCCTTTTCGTTTTCCTTTCGAGAAAGAAGATGCGGCCATATCGTGAAGGTTTCTTTGTTTTAGGTTGGTCGAGGCAGTTGGTGCGGCGCCTGGTTTCGCTCGGCACGCCCATAGCCTTGGAAATGGGCATGGAGACAGCGTCGTTCTCGCTGTCGATAATCATGGTAGGCTGGCTGGGCACCATTGCCTTGGCATCCCACCAGGTAATGATAACCATATCGCAGTTCACCTTTATGGTTTATTATGGATTGGGCGCTGCTGTTGCCGTGCGCACAAGCTACTTCAACGGCCAAGACGACCGTGACAACGTTCGCCATACCGTTGTTGCCGGTTTGCAAGTCATGGTGGCCTTGGAGTTGTTGTTGAGTGGCATTATCTTCTTGTTGCGCAACCACATTGGCGGTTGGTTCACCGACTCAGCGGAAGTGTCATCGACAGTCATCTCGCTCATGGTGCCATTCTTCATCTATCAGTTTGGCGACGGTCTGCAAATCAATTATGCCAACGCCTTGCGAGGCATTGCCGATGTAAAGCCACTCATGGTAATAGCCTTCATCGCCTTCTTCGTCATTTCTCTCCCAGTGGGTTATTTCTGTGGCTTCGTGCTCAATTTCGGACTTGTCGGCGTGTGGATGGCGTTTCCATTCGGGCTTACATCGGCAGGTGTCATGATGTGGTATCGCTTTAAGAAAGTCTACGTATAGCGAAGGTTACTTCTCTAATTTTTTGATGACTTTCGCCAGTTCCGCCCAATGTTCGTCGGTCATGGAGTTAGGTGTGAATAGGCTTATGCCATTCGCGCCTGCTGCCATCGCCGATTCCACGGCTTCCTCTATTTCTGAAGGCAGCAATCCGGAGTTTTCAGGGTCAACCACCTTGTCCTTGTTTTTCCAGTCATGGCAGATGAAAAGGCCGCTATACAGCAATATGTTCTTTCCCTTGATGGCCTCAGCCTCTTCCTTGGTTATTTTTCCAACCCAGGCGGCGGGCTCCATGTAAAAGTCGTTGTAGTTCATTGGGAACACGGCGTCAAGTTTCCAGTTGTTCCATTGTTGGCGCACCATCCATTCCGCATAGCTCTTGGGCCCAGGAAACACGTCGGCACTGATTTTCTTGCCTTTTGCGTGAACGGCGTCCGCTATGGCGTTTACGAGGTCAGTCACCGCGGTGCAGCGAAACTGTGCCCACTCCTTAATCTTCGATGGGTCAGTAACCTTTGTGATGTCTATTCCGCTCTGCTTCTTAAAGGCTGCCACACAGTCGGGGCAGTAGCAATAGTCGGCCTTGGCGTACTCGCCGTTCATGGTAAGTCCGTACTTGTCCCATAGCCCACGCGCGAGAATCACGTCGGCGTAGCGTATGTAGTCGAGTTGCACGTAGTCGACATCTGGTATTGAGGCTATTTCCTCAAACTTCTCCTTGAGGAACTTTCTTACCTCTTCATTGCGAGGGTCGAGAGTAGTGTAATAAGGCACGTAGGCAGGTTTGTCGTAAGCCGATTCCCCAAGCCGGTTTACCGTGTACCAGCTCTTGGGTTTTCCTCCTTGCACCATGGTCGGCACCCACGCGTGATATTCCAGTCCAACCTTTTTCGCCACCTTTGAGGCAAGGCGAATCTTTTCAATGTCCATGCCGGCGTTGACGCATACGCCAGTCACGCCGTGCTTCTTCCACGCCTTGAAATCGGCGGCAAGGCTTTTCTCATTTGCGTCTTTCTCCAAGCCAGTCCACGCGTATACGGGAATCTTGTTTCCCTTCGCGCTTGCGAGCAAGGCAGTCAATACTAAAGTGATGGTTAAAAACAGTTTTCTCATGTTACAGTTTTTGTAATATTAAATGGTCAAAATCTTAGTCTTTATGCAAAGGTAATGGTCTATTTCGAGAAAACAATATTAAAAGGCCCATAAAAACTTATTATTACCTCAACGGCAAGAAAAACGAGGAAAAACATTGCCACGTGAGCATAATTTCTTACCTTTGTATATTATGCGAAATATGTTAACTTTTGAACAAATATAATCATTTATGACAATCAATCGTTTATTGTGCTCCTTGTTATGTGCCGCAACCGTGACGGGTGCCACGGCCCAAACAGCCGCGTCAAATACAGAGACGGAGGAGCAAAAAGACAAACGCATGGAGTGGTTCGACCACGCCAAGTTGGGTATCTTCATTCATTATGGCATATACGCGGTCAATGGAGTTTCGGAGAGCTGGTCGTTTTACAACAAGTACTTGCCATACGAGCAGTATATGAGCCAGCGCGATGGCTTCACCGCCAAGAACTACGATCCGAAGGCTTGGCTTGACCTCATTAAGGAGAGCGGCGCCAGGTATACCGTTCTCACCACAAAGCACCACGATGGCGTGGCCTTGTGGAATACCAAGTATAGCGACCTCAACACCGTGAAGGCCACGGCCGCAAAGCGCGACATCGTGACGCCGTTCGTGAAGGAGGTGCGCAAGCATGGTCTTAAACTCGGATTGTATTATTCTTTGATAGATTGGTCCAACCCTGATTATCCCAATTTCACGCGTACCGATACACGTTATAGCGTGAAAGACGACTCCGCCAGATGGAAGAAGTTCCTCAAGTTCGACTTCGACCAGCTTGGCGAACTCAACCAGTACAAGCCAGACCTGTATTGGTTTGATGGCGACTGGGAGCAGACCGCTGACACTTGGAACGCTAAGGGTCTGTCGGCTTTCCTGCGCAAGGCTAACAAGAATGTCATAATAAACTCTCGCATACAGGGCTATGGCGACTATGCCACTCCTGAGCAAGGCGTGCCCGTGGTGCGTCCGCAAGACAAGCATTGGGAGCTATGCATGACCACGAACGACTCGTGGGGCTATCAGCATGCCGACACCAACTATAAGTCGCCTTATATCTTGTTGCGCACTTTCGTCGATTGCCTCTCGATGGGTGGCAACATGTTGCTCGACATAGGCCCGAAGGAAGACGGCACGATACCTGAGGAGCAAGTGGCTATTCTAAAGGAGTTTGGACGTTGGACAAAGAAGCACAAGGAGGCCATTTACGACACGCGTGCCGGAATACCTAACGAGCACTTCCAAGGTTACACCACTCTGAACAAGGCTGGCGACATACTCTATCTCTATTTGCCATATAAGCCCAATGGCCCGATAGAAGTTAAGGGACTGATGAACAAGGTTAACCGCGTGTGGGTAGTTGGCGACGGCGAGATTATACCTTGGAAGGTGTACAACAAGAACTATTGGAGCGACGTGCCAGGCAATCTGTACATCAACGTGCCAGAACGCTCGCTTGACCCAATGATAACCGTTGTCGCCGTATTGCTCGATGGTCCGATAAAGCTTTACCGTGGAGCGGGCAAGGTTATTGAAAGCAACTAAACCCACTGATTAGTTACCGTTTCGATGAAGCATATCATTCTTTTACTTTCCATCTTGTGTTCCGTAGCGTCGTTTGCCGCAAACCACAAGGAGTATGCCGCCAAGGGCGATACGATCATAAAGGTCTTTGAAAAGGCAAACGTGCGTTTCGTGCCGTCGAAGCTTGCCAACTACAATGCCGCCGACGCAGACGGGATCATTCGCCTTGTGAATGGGCGAATCATCCTGAAGAAAATCCACGTGCCTCATTATGAGCGCGACACGAGGGTGTATATAAAGACCACGGTGGCTTCCAATGGTGACCGTTGGGACAAGTCTGGCTCGGTGTTTGTCTTGCCAAAGAAGTCGGCCATCAACCTCATGACAATAGCTGAGGGCAAGAACCGTTTCCCTGCCGTAGACTCCACTAAATATGAGAAGTTTGTTGGCATTGTCGCAGGCAAGGATTATCTTCCCACGGTAGAGTTGATGCGATTCATGACACCCTTCGGCGTTGGCTATTATAGTGGCAAGGACAATGAGCTGTCGGCAAAGCGGCGGCCTGTCTACATACCCAAATGGGCCGACTGCGTGGAGTGGGGACAGGACATCTCCAGCTTGTATCCAGAGCTTGAGGATGAGGCTTATGTGGGCGTGTTTATTGACACATGGACAGAGCAGGGCTATTTGGCAAGTGTGGACTTGCAGTTTCAGGAGAGTCCCGTGAGCTGTGTGCGTATGCCTCGCGCCCACGTGTTGCCACTCGTCAACACGGTGTATTACATCGGTCAGGAATATCCAGACTTGTTCGCGCGCCGACCGCTTGTGACCGATTTCAACCTCCCCAAGGGAGCCAAGAATGTCAAGTTGAGATATATAGTTACCGGTCATGGAGGTCACGATGGTGGCGATGAGTTCACGCCACAAGAAAACATCTTGTCAGTGGACGGCAAGGTGGTGTACAAGTTCACGCCTTGGCGCGATGATTGCGCTTCGTTCCGCCGTTTCAACCCCGGCACGGGAGTTTGGCTCGAAAAGCGGATGGCTTCCTACATTGGCGAAGACGGCAATTATACGGAGAAGGAGATAGAAGAGCCTGTCGGCTCGTCAGACTTCTCTCGCTCCAACTGGTGTCCTGGTTCCGATGTCGCTCCAGAGGACATACCTCTCAATGGTTTGGCTTCCGGGCATCACACGTTGAGCATTGCCATACCCCATGCACAACCCATAAAGGGCAACGAGATGAACCACTGGCTCGTCTCGGCTTATCTGGTCTGGGAAGAATAGTTACTGTAATTGTTAAGGGCCGGCCACTTTACTTGTGGACCGGCCCTTAATAATGTTATTTCATTTCAAACTTGCCGTTTTGGTCTACGACATATCGCTTGCCCGTTCCGCCTACGAGAATGCTCGCCGTGAACAGGTTGGTTGTTGCCTCTATCTCCACGTTGCTGCCTTGGGGCAAGGTGGAGATGTCGTCTCCGGTCAAGCCAAGTAGCGAAGGTGAACTGGTGTAGGCACCTCTCTTGCCGTGGCTTTCAAACTCAGCGTGGAACAAGGCCCACAACAGTTTATATGCCGCCATGTCGTAAGGGTAGTGGAACTCGTCGTTTCCCGTTCCCACGGCCTTGTCGGAGAACTGCAAGAAGCCCCATTGGTTAGGAGCGTGCATGTTTATTTCGCCAGTGGGTGTCCACACCCAGTTTTCCTCTGGTCCGCCTTTCTTCAGCCATTCCACACGCGAGAAATTAAGCCTCCACGTGTTTCCTGCCTGCAATGGGTTTGTGAAGTTGCGCGTTATGGCCTTGTGTGGTATGGCCATCTCCACTGTCCACGAGCGGTCGCGGTCGTTCTGCTTGTTGAGCGTGCCGTCACGTTGCACGGCAAGTTTCATGCCAGGGCAATCCCATTGCACGTAGAAGTTACCATTCGAGCGATAAGCACGGTCAAGCATCAGGTCGAACACCACGCCACGCGCGTTGTTCTCAATCTCAAAATAGCATTGTCCGTCGCCTGTTGGGTCGAGAAACACCTCAAAGTCGTTGTCGTGATATATTATGGTGTCGCGTTGCGTCAGATTGGCCACTATGTTAGGCTCCTCCAGCACTGCCGACACATATAGATAGTCGTCGTCCCACATCATGCGGGCCTTGGTGTCGTACTTGGGCTTGGGAAAATCCTCACCGCTGATGTCTACAAACGATTCTGTCTCGGCAGCCTTCGCCCACGACTTCTCGTTGAGCTTGCCGTCAATCTTTATTTTCTCGTTTGTGCGGTAGCACACATAATGGCGTGGTGTTGTCAGCAGCCGCGCGTATTTCTTTAGCAGGCCGTCTTGCGCCATGGAAGGCATGGAGAAAGCGAAGGCAATGGCAATTGCCGGAAGGATAGACTTGTTCATTTTTTATTGTGGATGTTTTTTAATAATGTCGGCAGAATGAAATGTTCTGTGCAAAGTTAATAAATAAGTTTGGAAATCCATCCCTTCCGTGCCATTCCTATAGTTCCAAAATATGATCTTTCGGCGTATGAAGTCGATTTCTTTCATTGATGAAGTGTCCTCCCCCCCCTGTGGCAGCTCCTGCAAAGCACACGGTGCGCATCGATTTTATTGGATAAAATATTTTACAAATGGTCGTCTGAGAATCGATTTTTTTCAACCAAGCCGTCGCTTGTGTGTAAATGACGCGATTATGAGCTACTTTTGTAAGTACCTGATTATTAAACAATTATATTTTTAGTGACTTTTCGGTGTTGCAAATTCGCTAAAAAGGCATCGCCGTTACAGTGTAATCGCGTTGCCGTTACAGTGTAATCGCGTTGCCGTTACGGTGAAATCGCGTTGCCGTTACGGTGTAATCGCGATGCGATTGCACCGTAACGGGACTGCGATTTGGGAAAAATGGGTGTCGCGTGCCCTTTTTCTGCCAATTTCTCTCTCTGGAACACGCTGCCGCCAAGTGTTAAATTTCGGCAATAATTATTTACAAAATGGCGTTGCGTTAATGGCAAAACGTCTTGAGCACGTGAGCCACGCCGTCTTCCTCGTTGGAGAGGGTCACGAAGTCAGCCTTGGCCTTGACCTCGCTTGCGGCGTTGGCCATCGCCACGCCAAGTCCGGCGTATTCTATCATGGACAGGTCGTTGTAGCCATCGCCAACGGCTATTGTTTCCTCGCGCTTCAGCCCCAACTCCATGATGAGCCTTGCGAGCGATGCTGCCTTGTCTATGCCGCAAGGTACGCATTCCAGGAAGAAGTCGGCAGAGCGATAAACGCCGCACCTGCCCTGCAACGCCACGGCCAACTCCTTTTCCAGCTGTGCCAGCGGGGTGGGGGCGCCCACGATGAGGCACTTGTTTATTGGCGGCTGCACCTGATTGGGGAAGTCGTCGTATTGCACGAGAGGCATCTTGTTGATGAACGCCTCGTGGCGCACATACTCGTCGCTGATGTCGGTTGCGGCGATGTCCTCGCCTTGGTAAGTCAGAATATTGAAAGGGTGGGGCGCGTTTTTTGCCGCGTTGTAGAGCACGGGCACCAAGGCCGTGTCGAGCGTTTGGTTGAAGATGATGGTCTTGTCGGCCCACCTGGTCACGCAACCGCCGTTATACGCCATCACGTAGCCGTCGTAAGAGCCGATGCCCAGCGCGTCGGCCACGGGGCGTATGCCGTAAGTGGGCCTGCCAGAGGCGAGTATGACGCGCATGCCATCGCGTTGCGCGCTCATGAGAGCCTCCTTGGTCAGTGGTGTTATCTCCTTCTTGTTGTTTGTCAGTGTCCCGTCGAGATCGAGGACGATAGCCTTGTATTTCATTTCACTAATACCTGTTTATTGGGCAAGATAATGCAAAGTTAGCCATAAATAACGAGAAGCGTCTTCCCTTTGCGGCTTTTCTTTATTTTTCATGCCCACGCCGGTCCTTTGCAACGGGGTTGCATTCCTTTATCCGTAACTTTGCAGCCGAACAGAAACCCATTATGACGATTTACATGAGCAAAGCAGACCTTTTCAGACGAGTGTTTTTCATAGTCGGCTCGGCCATCGTGGCCTTGGCGGCCTTTACCCTTTGGCATGGCCAGGCGGCCGGCGACGACGGTCATGACCACGACGCCGAACAGGCCCAGGCAGACGATGATGAATACCAGAACATATCCTTGACGCAGCGGCAAGTGGATGCCGTGGACCTGCGCATGGACATTGCCAAGACGAGGGCCCTCGACGCCACGTTGAAGGTCACTGGGGCCTTGGTGCTTCGTCCGCAGAGCCAGGGCGAGGTGGCGAGCCTGATGGGAGGCATAGTGAGAAGCCTGCTCGTGAAGGATGGCCAGAGAGTGAGCCGCGGGCAAGTGGTGGCCATGATAGAGAACACCGACGTGGTGTCGCTCCAGCGCGAGTATTATTCAGCCTACAAGGAGAGCGAGATGGCGCGCCTGGAGCTTGAGCGGCAACGCCAGCTCTCCAGCAAGGGCGCCGGTGTGGGCAAGAACCTGCAGCAGGCTGAGAAAAACTTCCAGGTGGCGCGTGCGGCCATGGTGGGCATAGCGCGCCAACTGTCGCAGCTCGGCATTGGCACCGCCAGGGCATCACGCGGCAGCTTCACCACGGTCTTCCCCCTGCGCGCACCCATATCGGGCACCGTGAGCCAAGTCAGCGCGAGTCTCGGCAGCTATGCCGACATGCAGACGCCGCTGATGAAGATACGCGACAACAATGCCGTGGAATGCGACCTGAACGTGTTTGAGAAAGACATCAACAAGGTGAAGAATGGCGACCGCGTGCGCGTGGAGCTCGCCAACCAGCCCAACGTGACCCTCACGGGAACGGTCTATGGCATGAACCAATATTTCAACGACGGGACCAAGTCGGTGGCCGTACACGTGAGGCTCGACAACCGTAAGGGCGCGAGGCTACTGGACGGCATGTATGTCTCCGGCCTGATTGCCACGGGGCGGCAAGAGTGCAAGACCCTGCCTTCCGACGCCATCGTGAGCGCGGACGGCAAGACCTATGTCTTCGCCCTCAACAAGCAGCCACGCGCCGGCAAGTATGAGTTCTCGCGCCACGAGGTGACCACGGGCGTGAGCCAAGGCGGATATACCGAGGTGGCCCTGTGCGAGCACTTACGCAACGGCCAGAAGATAGTGACCGAGAGCGCGTCGTATCTCGCCTCCATGACAGGCGAGCACGGCGAACACAACCATTGACTCATAGAGCATCGCAAGTTATGTTTCAGAAACTCATCGACTATTCGATAGGCCATAAGCTCGTCGTTGGCGTGCTGACCTTGGCCCTCGTGGCGTGGGGCGCGTGGTCGCTCGCTAACCTTCCCTTCGACTCCACGCCCGACATCACCGACAATCAGGTGCAGGTGATAACCCAGGCGCCGTCGCTTGGCGCGCAAGAGGTGGAGCAGTATATCACCACGCCCATAGAGATGGCGTTGGCCAACGTGCCGCGCCTGGAGCAGCGACGTAGCATATCGCGCGGCGGCTTGTCGGTCATCACGCTCGTCTTCGACGACGATGCCGACATCTACTGGGCGCGGTCGCAGGTGAGCCAGATGCTCAACGAGGCCGTGAAAGACCTGCCCAAGAACATCGACACCGAGATGGGACCCATAGCCACGGGCCTTGGCGAGATTTACCATTACACCGTGAGGGCGAAGAAAGGCTACGAGAACAAATACAGCCTCACCGACCTGCGGACGATACAAGACTGGATAGTGCGCAAGCAGCTCTCCGGCACGCCGGGCGTGGCGGAGGTGAGCGGATGGGGAGGCTACGTGAAGCAATATGAGGTGGCGTTGAGCACCGACCGCCTCAACGCCAACGGCCTGACCATAGCCGACGTGTTCAGCGCCATAGAGAAGAACAACGCCAACACGGGAGGCGGCTACATAGAAGAGAACGCCAACCAATATTTCATTCGGGGCATTGGCGTGGCAAAGTCGCTCGGCGACATTGCCGACATCACTGTGAAAAACGTGGCGGGCACGCCGGTCAGGGTGGGCGACGTGGCCGACGTGAGACTTGGTCACGCCACGCGCTTCGGGGCGGTGACGCGCAACGGCGAGGGCGAGGTGGTGGCGGGAATAGCCATCATGCTGAAGGGCGAGAACTTCCAGGAGGTCATTGGCAACGTGAAGCACCGCATGGCACAGATACAAAAGAGCCTGCCCGAAGGCGTGGTGATAGAGCCGTTCATAGACCGAACCAACCTCGTCGACCGCGTGGAAGGCACCATAGCCCGCAACCTCATAGAAGGCGGACTGATAGTGGTCTTCGTGCTCATACTCTTCCTTGGCAACGCGCGTGCCGGACTTGTCGTGGCCAGCGTCATACCGCTGAGCATGCTCTTCGCCTTCGGCATGATGAAACTCTTCGGCATAGACGGCAACCTGATGAGTCTCGGCGCCATCGACTTCGGAATGATAGTAGACTCGGCCGTGATAATAGTGGAGGCCGTGGTGAGCCACATCAACGGCACGAGGAAGAAATACCCGGCGCTGAGGCTCACGCAGAAGGAGATGAACCAGGAGGTCAGCTTCTCGGCGTCGCGCATTCGCCAGAGCGCGGCCTTTGGCGAGATAATCATCATGATAGTCTACGTGCCCTTGATGACTCTTGTCGGCATCGAGGGCAAGATGTTCCGCCCCATGGCTCTCACCGTGTTCTTTGCCATACTCGGGGCCTTCATCCTGTCGCTCACTTATGTGCCCATGGCGAGCAGCCTCTTCCTGAGCAAGAAGATACGCGTGGGCGAGAGCCTCGCCGACAAGATGATGCGCCGGCTGAGAAACGTGTATGCCAAGGCCCTCGATTGGGCGCTGGCACGCTACAAGGACGTGACGACCGTTGCCGTGGCGCTGTTTGCCGTGAGCCTCGTGGCGTTCAAGTTTCTTGGCGGCGAGTTCATTCCCACGCTCGACGAGGGCGACTTCGCCGTGGAGATGAGCATGGCGCAAGGCACGTCGCTCTCGCGCATGGTGGAGACGTGCGGCAAGGCCGAGACACTGCTGAAGCGCAAGTTCCCTGAGATAAAGCAGGTGGTGAGCCGCATTGGCAGTGCCGAGATTCCCACGGACCCAATGCCCGTGGAGCGCGCCGACATCATGGTGGCGTTGAAGCCCAAGGCCGACTGGACCTCGGCGAAGTCGACGCCGGAGCTCATGGAGATGATGGAGGAGACGCTAAAGACCATTCCAGGCCTTGAGGCGGAGGTATCGCAACCCATACAGATGCGCAACAACGAGTTGTTGACGGGCATCAAGCAAGACGTGGCGATAAAGATTTACGGCGACGACCTCGACGAGCTATCGCGCCAGGCTGTCAAGGTGAAAAACATCATAAGCGGCGTGAGGGGCGTGAGCGGCATTGCCGTGGAGGAAGTGACCGGTCTGCCGCAAATCAATGTCAAGTACAGCCATGAGCGCATGGCACGCTACGGCATCAACGTCGACGACGTGAACGGCGTGGTGGAGTCGAGCTTTGCCGGCGCTACGGCCGGCAGCGTCTACGAGGGCGAGCGCAAGTTCGACATCGTGGTCCGCATCGACAACGCCGAGCGCGACGCCAAGCGGCTTGCCGACCTCGCCGTGCCATTGCCGGGCGGAGGCTTCGTGCCCTTGTCGCAGATTGCCGACATCGTGTATGAGCCCGCTCCGGCACAGGTGTCGCACGAGAACGGCGCAAGGCGCATCTACGTGGGGTTCAACGTGAAGGGCCGCGACGTGCAAGGCACGGTGAACGACATACAGGCATTGCTCGACAAGAAGCTGAAACTGCCCGAGGGCTACTATTACGATTATGGCGGCGAGTTCAAAAACCTGAAGAGCGCTACCGACAGGCTCATGGTGGTGGTGCCCGTGGCGCTTGTCGTCATCCTCCTGCTTCTCTATGCCACGGTGCGGAACGTGCGCGAGTCGCTCTTCGTGTTCTCCGCCATTCCGCTTGCCGCCATAGGTGGGGTGTGGGCGTTGTGGCTTAGGGGAATGCCGTTCTCCATATCGGCCGGCGTGGGTTTCATAGCCCTGTTTGGCGTGGCCGTGCTCAACGGCATAGTGCTCATCGGACAGATGAACCTGCTGCAGCGCAGTGGGGTGGCTGACATACACCAGCGCATAGTGGAGAGCTGCAAGACGAGGTTGCGCCCAGTGCTCATGACCGCTCTCGTGGCCTCGATGGGCTTCTTGCCGATGGCGCTGTCGCATGGCGACGGCGCGGAGGTGCAGCGACCGCTCGCCACGGTGGTGATAGGCGGATTGGTTACCTCGACGCTCCTCACCTTGTTCGTGTTGCCAGCCGTGTATAAGATGTTTACCAAAAAATAAGAATACGGTATTGTGATGATGACAAGATTCTTTATTCTCGTTTCCGTGGCCTTGCTATCTATGCCGGCGATGGCGCAGCAGGGCAAGACCATGACTTTGAGACAGTGTATAGACATGGGGTTGGCCAACAACTATGGCGTCAGGGCCGCGGAGAAAGGCGTGGAGCGGGCCAAGGCGATGCAAGGCTCGGCATGGGACTTGGACAAGACTGACATCTCGCTGGGTCAAGACCCTACGTCGGGCGGCAGTCCCGACAACGCCTTGTCGCTGACGCAGCAGATGGACTTCCCCACGGTCTACGTGGCAAAGGGAAAACTGCTGAAGGCTGAGACGCGGGCGGAGCGTGGCAAGGCGGAGGTGGCCAAGCACCAGCTGCGGACCGACATCGCGTCGCTCTATTATCAGCTCGCTTACAAGCGGGAGCTGATTGGCATACTGCACGCGCAAGACAGCCTGATAGGGAGGTTCTGCTCCATTGCCGCCAAGCGGCATGAGGCTGGCGAGGCGAGTAAGCTCGAGAGGATGTCGATGGAGCGCAAGCTCATGGACAATCGCAACGCGTTGCTCCAGGCGAAGGCCGATTTTGCCACGCTTCAAAAGCAGATGATGGCCCTTACTAACATGGCGGAGCCCATGGTGCCAGCCGAAACACGCTTGGAGGCGTTGAACCCGAATATGAGCGAGTTTTGCTTCGCCAACACCGTGGAGGGACAGTATGCGCAAAGCAAGATAGAGGTCGCTGACAGGGCAGTGGCGTTGGCGAAAAACGGCTATGCGCCGTCGCTGTCGTTGTCGCTGCGCAACCAGCTCGTGATTTCGTCATGGAACCCGTATCATCAAGACCGCTCAAGGTTCAGCGGGGGAAGCTTCATGGGTTTTGAGGTAGGCATAGGCGTGCCATTGTTTTTCGGCGCGACGAAGGCCAAGGTGAAGGCGGCGAAACGCGACCGTGAGATTGCCGACTTGGAGATGAGGCAGGATGAGGCGCAAAGAAGCCAGGAATATAATGTGCTGCTTGGAAAGTTGGCCATTGCGCGAGAGAAGATGGACTATTACAATGGTGAAGGCTCGCGCCAGGTTAGCGAGATGGCACGGCTCGCGCGAACGGAATATGAGAATGGAGAGATAACTTACCTTGAGCTTGCCAACGTGCTGGACGAGAGCGCGGCGCATGCCGTGAAGCGTGCCGAGGCGACAAACGATTACAACCAGGTGGTAATCGCCCTGCTTCAGGCCAATGGGGAGATAGGGAAACTCTGACGGCCATGCGGCCTTTCTGTCATGATAAAACGCGAACGCGCATGAGTGGCCTGTGGTGACCATCCATGCGCGTTGGCTTATTCTGTATCGGTAGTGAACTTATTTCACTATTCCCTTCTCAAGATATTCCTCAAGGTTTACCCTTACACGGGCCGCGGCGTCGTCGGCCGCCACCTTCTTCATGTCGGAGTCGACCATGATCTTCACGAGCTCCTCGAAGGTGGTCTGTGTGGGGTTCCATCCTAATTCGGCCCTCGCCTTTGTTGGGTCGCCCCAGAGGTTTACCACGTCGGTGGGGCGATAGAAATCGGGCGACACCTCGACCAGGGTCTTGCCCGTGGCCTTGTCGATGCCTTTCTCGTCGGCGCCCTCACCTTGCCATTCCAGTTCTATGCCCACGTTGTGGAACGCGAGCGTGGCAAACTCCCTCACGGTGTGCTGCTTGCCCGTGGCGATGACGAAATCGTCGGGCTTCTCGTTTTGCAGTATGAGCCACATGCACTGCACGTAGTCCTTGGCGTAGCCCCAGTCGCGTCGGCTGGAGAGGTTGCCGAGATAGAGCTTGTCTTGCTTGCCCTGCTTGATGCGTGCCGCGGCGAGCGTGATCTTACGGGTGACGAAGGTCTCGCCGCGCCGTTCGCTCTCGTGGTTGAAGAGAATGCCGTTGCAGGCGAACATGTTGTAAGCGTCACGATATTCCTTCACTATCCAATAGCCATATTGCTTTGCCACGGCGTATGGCGAGTAGGGGTGGAAAGGCGTGTTCTCGTTTTGAGGCACTTCCTCGACCTTGCCATACAGCTCGGACGTTGAGGCTTGGTAGATGCGGCAAGAGCTGGTCAGCCCCAGTTGCCTCACGGCCTCGAGAATGCGCAACACGCCCACGGCGTCAACATCGGCGGTGTATTCAGGCGAATCGAAGCTCACTTGCACGTGGCTTTGTGCCGCGAGGTTGTAAATCTCGGTAGGGCGCACCAGGCCAATCACGCCGAGGACGCTCATGGAGTCGCTGAGGTCGGCGTAGTGGAGGTGGAAATGCGGTTTACCCTCCAAGTGGGCGATGCGTGGCCTGAAGTCCACGGAAGAGCGACGGATGACACCGTGCACGTCATATCCCTTTTCAAGCAGGAACTCGGAGAGGTAAGAACCGTCCTGTCCTGTTATGCCCGTTATGAGGGCTACTTTCCTTGTTGTCATGTTATAGTTGGTTTGTTTTTGCAAATTTCGCTAAATTTTATGACAGTAGCAAGTGTTTGCGGTGGAAACAGCCTCTTTTTTTACATTGGCATGATGGCATGGCGGTATTTCTGCATCAGTTCTCTCGTTATGGTCTTGCTGTCGCCGGCGGGCGTGGCGTTGAACTTGCCCACGCAGCCTTCCCACCAGTATTTCTCGAATGTGCACACTTGGTCGTAGTAGCAACGATAGTGCTCCTCGTCGAAGTCTTGGCCTTCGTCCATGGCCTTCTCCACTGCCTCGAAGAACATTTGCCACCTCTTGCCGTAGAAGGTCTTGACCATTCCGGCCCATGTGCGGGCGGCGTAGTCGTTGAGCCACTGTGACTTGTCGCTCCATGTGGTGACGAGGTTTCTCGCGTTCTTCTCGAAATAGAGACGTTCCTCGGGCGTGGTGCCCCATGAGCGCGCGTCGTCGATCCATTTGCCCGTCAGGAAATAGCTCTGTGTGGCCAACACGCGATCCATGTCGTTGATGATTCCCGTCATCTCCTTCTCCAGCCGCCTCATGGCCTCACGGTCCTTCTTGTCGTAGGCCACTTCGTACTTGTGAAACTCGGCAAGGAAAAGGTTTGTCAGCATCTGCCTGGTGAGGTTAGCCAGGTCGAATTGGTAGCTCGACTGCTTGCTGTCTACCATCAGCAATTTGTCTATGGCCGACATGAGGCACCGGTTCTCCTTGGCTATTTTGGCGTAGGTGTTCTTGGATTGCTTCTTCTTGAACACCGGACGGCTGTCGACAAAGGGCTTCATGCTCGATGCCGATTTCGTGTTGTATATGCTGTCCACGAGCAGTTGCCATGCCTCACGCGCGTTGCGGTCGGCTTTTCCTGCGCGTTGGTCGGCAAGCTTGCTTACCCATTCAGTTATGTTGCGGTGCGTGGGGAAGTCCCATGCCTTCTCGAAGACATACTCATATATATAAGGGTTGCAATCGAAGCCTTCGAGGGTGGCGCCAATGCCCGAGAAGTTTTTCCCTCCTTTGGCGAAGGTGTTTTCTATCCTCTTGTTTATCTCAGAAAGGTTTCCCGTTAGCTTGCTGTTGCCGCCGAAGTTGCCGAGGTAGCACCATATATACGGCACGCCGAAGAACTTGTCGGTCATCTGCCACACCTCTTTCTTCTCGCAATAGTAGTCGAGCAGCAGCGACTTCTCCTTGGGAAACGCCGTTATGAATGGCTCTATGCGGTCGTTGGTCCAGTTCTTGCGCCTGTAATAGAACACCCATGTCATTTGCAGCCAAACGCTCTTGGGGTCGGCCTTGGCGAGCGACTCGTAGACCTGTCTTGACACGCGGCGGAGATAGTCTGGCTCATAGCTTGGAGGGGTGACCTCGTTGAACAAGTCGATGCCATAGATGTGGTCGGTGCCGTAGATGGAGTCTTCAATCTCTATGAACCGCTTTTGTATTTTCGTGAACAAGGGGTCCATCGGGTCGAGAAAACTGCAAGAGTATTCCTTCGGGTACTCATCCCAAGGGGCAAGCTCGGTGATTTTAGCCTCTGGGTGTATTTTCGACAGTTCGGCTGGAACGTGTCCGGCGAAAGCCGGCAGCACGGGGCGCATGTTGAATTCGCGCTCACGCTTGGTGATGCGTTTTTGCAATTCGAGTTGCCCATCAAGCCACGACTTGGGCAGTGGGCCGAACCATCGGTCAATGTTTATCATCCTGTGCCATGGCAGGTGGGCAGGGCCGGTGAAGTAGGAGCGTATGGTCTTGTCGTCGAGACCCATCTCGTGCCACACTTGATACCAGATGCTCTCCTGGCCCGTGATGGCGAGTGGCAGGTTGATGCCGTTGAGGGCCATCCAGTCGATGAAGTGCTCCCATTCGTCCCATTTCCACCAGGGCATGGTGTAGCCGTAAGTGCAATAGTTGAGAAAGAAGCGGTCTTTCACCCTCGCCTTGACGGTGATGGCCTTGGGCACGCGAGGTGGGGTGGCGGGCAGCTCGTAAGCGTCGGACTTGAACCATCCCACGTCAACCTTGCAATAGTATTTCATGTAGTGGTTCAACGCCGTGGCCATGGAGTTGGCGTTGTTGCCGCTGATTATTATTTTCCCGCCTTTCGACTGAAGGCTGAAGACATCGGCCTTGCTGTTTATCTTCTTAAACGAGAAGGCGTGCTCATAGCTTGGGAACATTCGATGCACAAGGCCCCTGACGGTGGAGATGTCGTCGCCGTAGGCGCAGAGAATGTTCACGACACAGAATAGGAGTGTGAATAGTTTTCGCATGACACAAGATTTAGTGTTAGGTAAAGATTATCTTCATTTTATTTTGCAATATTAGCTAAATTGTCAAAGAAAAACGAGGAAATTGGCTGAAGAGTATAGGATTAAAGGATAATTTAACAAAACTTTCATGTTCAAAACGGTTGCAGCCTCGTTTCGTGGTGAAAGAAGCGGCATTGGAAAGCCTTTTGAAAATAAGCAAACAAAAAGGCAAGTCCTTATAAAAAGAACTTGCCTTGTGGATTATGGATGTAATGGGTGATTACTTCACCAATACTTTCTTCACTGTGCCGTCGCTCATCTTTACGATGTTGAGGCCCTTGGTCAGTTGTGACTTGCGTGCGCCGTTGACACCGTAAATCTCAGAGACCTTGGCATCTGTCGTGCTGCCGATTTCGTTGATGCCTGTAGTGGCGTTGATGAAGCCTTCAGCAGCCTTGATTGCAGCCTCGAGCTTGGCCTCTCCGCCATTCTCGTAAGTGTTGTAGTTGTAGCTCTTCAGCGCGTCGTTGATTTGGTTTACGATAGCATCTGTACTCTCGACGTCTTTAGACTCGAAAAGCTTGCTGTTTGACTCGGTATAGCTCTTGGCCTTGTTGAAGAGCTTAACGTACTCCTTGTAAGCGTTCTTCTGGTCATCGGAGATGAAGAGCCAGTCGTTAAAATCGCCAGGAGTAGTTGCTGGGGTGTATTTATCCTTATCAACGTTGAAATAACGGGTCGGAATCAGCAACCACGGGGCCAGTTTGTAAGCATTACCCTTCCCCTCGGTCGTGCCAGTCTCTAAGCCAAATTTAGTAGCATTTGGTAAATTAAAAAGTCCCTTTTCAGTAATTTTTGCACTTAAAGAGTTCATTGTTATAACAAGGTTACCTTTCTCGTCAGTGAAAGAGAATCTTTTGTCGCTTCCGCTGGCAGTCCAAAGTGTGGCCTTGTTGATATCAGTCTCAGATGGCGTGTTGTCGGTTACAAAGATTTTGGCACCAACATTGTAGAGATAAAACATTCCTTCTGCGGCTTCCTCGCCCATCCAGAACTCGGTTGATGCGGCTGGTTTCACATCTTCTGTACCCGTGCCTGTACCCGTGCCTGTGTTTGTACCCTGAGCCTGTGCCGTTGTCGCACCTAAAGCGATGGCAACGGAGAGCATCAATCCTTTTACTAAGTTTTTCATAGTGTAAAGTTTCCTCATGTTAATAAAATTATGTTACTAAATCTGTTGTATGTCTTCCTCGATTTATTATCCTGTTTATTTCAAGTGCAAAATTACTCAAAAAGATATTAAAGTCGCAAGGTTTGAAACACTTTTTTTTTCAGAAAAAGTTTTGGTGTGCCATGTTTTCTGATTACCTTTACCGCATAATTCTTATTATTAGGCTTAATACAATTCTATTACTATGGAAAAGACATTGGTATTGCTCAAGCCGTGCACGTTGCAGCGTGGCTTGATTGGGGAGATAATCAGCGTTTTCGAAAAGAAGGGCTTGCAGATTTGTGGCCTGAAGATGATGCAGCTCGACGACAAGATATTGAGCGAGCACTACGCCCACCTTGCCAGTAAGCCGTTTTTTCAACGGGTGAAAGACTCCATGATGGTCACTCCTGTCGTGGCTATGTGCTTGAGCGGTGTGGAAGTGGTGGATGCCGTGCGTACTCTCGCTGGTGCCACTACCGGCAGAAAGGCCGATCCCGGAACGATAAGGGGCAGGTACAGCATGAGCTTCCAGGAGAACATCGTGCATACGTCAGACTCTAAGGAGAATGCCGCCATAGAACTGAAGCGCTTCTTCCGCGACGACGAGATATTCGAGTGGAAACAGAGCGTCTTCTCAAGCCTGTATGCTTGTGACGAGTATTAATAGGAGCATTGGCTTGGCTGATTGATAATGCTATATGCTATGCATGGGCGGGCACAGGGCCCGCCCATGCACATTAATTATAAATCCACCGCATAACCGTTTGCGGTTAAGACGGAGGTGATATTAGTTCGAGTAAAGCCTATTCAACCTTGAAGTTGCTGACCTTGCCTATCGCCAAGCGATAGCCCTCCTTGCCCAACTTCTTGTCTTGTTTCATGGCCAGCACGATGTCGCCATTGCTGGCTTTAGAGGTCGTGACGTTTGACAAAGCAACATTGCCATGAAGAATGATAACAGTTTTTTCATGTATGTCATGGTTCTTAGTTGTCCTTCAAGGTGAACCTTATGGGGTCATCGTATTGGTCTTGAAGCTTGTGAAGCTCATCCTTCAACTTCTTTGTCAGCTTCTCCGTACCCTTCTCGCCATAGATGTTGTGCATCTGCTCAGGGTCTTTCTTGAGGTCGTAGAGTTCCCATGAGTTCACGTCGTCGTAGAAATGAATGAGGCTGTAGCGGCTTGTGCGCACGCCATAGTGCTTGCAAACTGAATGTTCAGCGGGATACTCATAGTAGTGGTAATAAAGCGACTTGCGCCAGTTCTTCACCTTCTTGCCCTCAAGCAGTGGCAGGAACGACACGCCCTGTATGTCAGACGGAATATTCACGCCGGCGAGGTCGAGAATGGTGGGAGCATAGTCGATGTTCTGCACCATCTCCTTGATGTCGCCGTGCTTGCCGCCGGGAAGGTAGACGAGCAAAGGCGTGCGGAACGACTCCTCATACATGAACCTCTTGTCGAACCATCCGTGCTCGCCCATGTAGAATCCCTGGTCGGAGGTGTAGACTATCATGGTGTTGTCGAGCAGGTCGTTCTCCTTGAGGTAGTTTATCACTCGGCCTATGTTGCGGTCAATGGAGTGGATCACGCGCATGTAGTCGTGCATGTAGCGCTGGTATTTCCATTCGGCGAGAGCCTTGCCAGTGAGTCCGGCCTCCTTGAACTTCTTTATTATCGGGTCGTAGTGAGCGTCCCACTGCGCGCGCTGCGATGGGGTCATGCGGTTATAGTTGCACCGTCCGAGCTCCTCAAGCTCAGGGTTGGAGTGAATCTCGTTCTCCTTGTCGGCCATCTTCAGGTCGTAGACCAAGTCCATGTCCTTGATGATGCTCATCTCCTGCTTGGCGGCTGCAGGCCGTCCCTTGTAGTCGTCGTAGAAGTTGTCGGGCAATGGGTACACCTTTTCGTTATACAGGTCGAGGTCGCACGTGTCCGGACTCCACACGCGGTGTGGGGCCTTGTTGTGCAGCAGCAGGCAGAACGGTTTTGTCTTGTCGCGCTTGTTGCTGAGCCAGTCGAGCGCGAGGTCGGTGACGATGTTTGTCACGTATCCGTGGCGTTGCACGCGCTTGCCGTTGCAGATGAAGTCGGGGTTGTAGTAGTGGCCCTGGGCAATGAGTATGTCCCAGTAGTCGAATCCCGTAGGATTGCTCGTCAGGTGCCACTTGCCTATCATGGCCGTTTGATAGCCGGCTTTCTGCAAAAGCTTGGGGTAGGTCTGCTGCGAGCCGTCGAATGTCTTGGTGTTGTCGGTGAAACCGTTGGCGTGGCTATGCTTGCCGGTAAGCATGCATGCTCGCGACGGGCCGCTGAGCGAGTTGGCCACGAAACTGTTTGTGAACCGTGTGCCGTGCTGCGCGATCCAGTCGATGTTTGGCGTCTCTATGAAACGGTGGTCGTAGGCACTGATAGTCTGATACGAGTGGTCATCGCTCATGATGTAGACAATGTTCATTGGCTTTTTTGCCGATTGCGCCATCATCTGTGCGGCATAGCCTAAGGCGATTGCGCCTGTGGCCGTGAGTCTTTGTAAGTCTAATTTCATTGTTTGGATAGGTTTCTTCTTTTATTGCTTGTAGTGTGTGGCAATAATCAATTGCAAAATTACGAATAAACCGCGGGAAAAGCTTTAATTTGCGTTGAAAAGTAATGCTTTTGTTTTTAGGGCCATTAAAATGACAACCCCATTCTCCTCCCTCATCACTGAGAGCATGAGAATAGGGTTGCCTTGTGATACCAATAATTGTATTTTTAAAGCGTATGAAGGAAACCTCTGTTCCCGAAAAAATTATTCTGACTTGTTCGTTTTTCTATTGTGGCACATTTTGCGCGGAGAACCCTCGTTGACCTCGCGGCAAGATGTTTTAGTGCTTACAGGTTGTCTTTCTCGATGTCCTTGAAGTAGCGATAAGTGCCCACTTTAAGCTCATCGGTTGCGGCGTCGTCAGCCACGATGATTGCGTGTGCGTGCTGTTGCAGCGCGCTTATTGTCCAAACCTGGGTGACAGGGCCTTCCACGGCAGCCTGCAAGGCGCGTGCCTTGGCGTGACCGTTAACGAGGATGAGCACCTCGCGAGCGTCCATCACTGTGCCTACGCCTACGGTGAGGGCGTGCTTTGGCACCTTGTTCACGTCGTTGTCGAAGAAGCGTGAGTTGGCGATGATAGTGTCTGTCGTCAGGCTCTTCTTGCGAGTGCGGCTCTTGAGTGAAGAGAAAGGCTCGTTGAAAGCTATGTGTCCATCGGGACCGATGCCACCGATGAAGAGGTCGATGCCTCCCGCCTTGCGAATGCTCTCCTCGTAGTTGGCGCATTCCTTATCCAGGTCGTCGGCGTTGCCGTTGAGGATGTGGATGTTCTCCTTAGGGCAGTCGATATTGTCGAAGAGGTTACGACGCATGAAGCTGTGGTAGCTCTCAGGATGCTCTTCGGGCAGCGCCACATACTCGTCCATGTTGAACGTTATGACATTGCGGAACGACACGCGTCCTTCCTTGCAAGCCTTCGACAAAGCCGCGTACATGCCGATTGGCGATGAACCTGTGGGCAAACCCAACACGAAAGGCTTGTCAGCGGTTGGCTTGGCTGAATTGATGCGCTTGATTACATACTCCGCAGCCCATTTGGAAAGGCTGTCATAATCATTTTCGATAATGACTCTCATAGCTGTTTATCTTGTTTATATTGGTTTTCCCGTTGTTGTTTTATATCAGTGCAAAGTTAAGCAAAATATGCGTCTTGGCAAAGTATTTTTTAATAATTATATTGCCATTCAGACATTCTTTTTGCGGTTGGTCGTTTCCTTGATGGCTTTCCCTTGCCTTTGCGCATGAACAATGTCATGGGCATGACACATTGTATATATAATGTCGGTCTTTATTTATCGTGGATAAACAACTTCCGGTATTCATTCTCGAAGTTTGGCGTGAACACTCCCTTGCCCATGTTGTCCTCTATTTCGCGAGGCGTCCAAAAGCGGCCTCCGCTCAATTCCTCCTTGCTTGGCTTCACGTCGTCGTCGTACACGCAGCGGAACACGTTCACGAGCTCACGCTCTCGTTTGCTCTCAAAGACATAATGGCCAAGTGGCTCCGGGATGAAACTGGTTATGCCAAGTTCCTCGCTCACCTCTCGCCTGAGCGCTTGGTCCACGTTCTCGCCCAGGTCGACGTGTCCCCCGACGGCGGTATCCCATTTGTCGGGCTGTATGTCTTTCCACGCTGGCCTGTGCTGAAGGTAAAGCTCACCCTTGCTGTTGAACACGTGCAGGTGGACCACGGGGTGCAATATCTTGCTGCCGTCGTGGGCATGGCCACGGCTTACCGCCCCGAGTATGTTGCCGTCCTCATCCACTATGGGGAACTGTTCGTTTGGATTGTCTCTCATGATTATGATGCCTGTTATGTTGCTTGATTATGTTGCTCCACCGTGTTGCTTGCTTTCGTGTGCCTTAGGCGTCAAGGGTGTTTATCACGTTTCCGATGACATCCGCAACTTGTTGCCGTGGGTCAGCAACTCGATGGAGTGGGGCTCGTTCAGTACTATTCTGCTCATGACAATTTGTTTAAGTTTATCAACTTCGCATCATGTTTCCACCGTGGCTTGTCGTCGCTCGGTTGGCAGGCCCTCATTGGGCCACTCCTGATGCATTACGGTGCAAAGATAATGCTACATTTTGAAACCGCAAAAAGAAGTCGGGTTAAAATGCTGTAAACATTCGTTGCCATGCTACGTGTGCCTGTGAGGAGGTCTATTATTGAATAATCCTGGATTAAAAAGATTTGAGAGATAGCCACGTCGCAAGTGTTTTTGTGCTGGTCGGGCAGTGGTGCCCTATAGAGGAAAGAAACGAGGCAAAATGTTGTTTGATTATATTGATTTGTGCTACCTTTGCAGGTCGTTATAATAATAGGTATAAGGGATATAAATATGGATAACAGTAAACGCCCCCTCTTGGCTCATGCCTGCATTCTCTCAGCCAACATTTGCTGGGGACTCATGTCGCCGATAGGCAAGGATGCCATGCTCAATGGTGTAGACAACCTCAACCTCGTGTTCATGCGTGCCTTGGGCGGAGCATTGTTTTTTTGGATAGTGTCATTGTTTGTCAAGCGCGAGCACGTTCCCCTGAAAGACATCTTCGCCTTCTGCGGGGCCGGGTTGCTCGGACTGATAGGCAACCAGTGCTGCTTCACGATAGGGTTGAGCATCACGTCGCCCTCCAATGCCAGCATCGTGACCACGTCGCTGCCCATCTTCGCCATGATTCTCTCGTTCATAATCCTGAAGGAGCCCATCACCGGTCGCAAGGCCCTTGGCGTGTGCATAGGCTGCTCGGGCGCGCTCATCCTCATCCTGGGCAGTGCCGCCGCCCACGACTCGCGCGTTGGCGACATACGTGGCGACCTGATGTGCATCTTCGCCCAGCTTTCTTTCGCCCTATATCTCGCCCTCTACCGCGACTACCTGCGCCGCTATTCGCCCATTACCGTGAGCAAGTGGATGTTCACGTGGGCCGCGCTGCTCATGTCGCCATTCCTCGTGCCCCACGCCGCGCAAACCCCATGGCACGCCGTGCCGGCCAAGGCTTGGGCGGAGGCGGGCTTCGTGGTGCTGTTCGGCACGTGCGTAGCCTATTTGCTCATGCAGAAAGCCCAAAGCATATTGCGCCCCACGGTGGTGAGCGTCTACAACTATGTGCAACCTGTGGTGTCGGTGAGCGTTAGCCTCGCGTGCGGCATGTGCGTCTTCACGTGGAAGCAGGCCCTGGCCGTGGCGCTCGTCTTCAGTGGCGTGTGGCTCGTCATAAAGTCGAAGTCGCGCCGTGACGTGGAAGCCGAGGCAAGGAAGCAATAGCGGTGCCAATAGGCCACTATGGTTTCGCGATAACGGCGCGACGGTCGCGCGAAACCACAGGCAAGGTCAACGCGCAACGTTCGAAACGCACTCTCATCTCGTTCGAAACGCACACGCGTTTTGTTCGATGTGAGAGCACGTCTCGTTCGGTGTGAGCGTGCGTTTCGAACGATGCGAGACCGCCAGAAATTTCGTTGTTTGCCGATTATTTAGTATCTTTGCAGAAGATAAGCTGCGGCTCGGCAAAGATTGCAAGCAAGCTTGCGTCTCTGCTCTCGCCTTGCGTTATCTTTGCAGAAGATAAGCTGCGGCTCGGCAAAGATTGCAAGCAAGCTTGCATCTCTGCTCTCGCCTTGCGTTATCTTTGCATCCCTAAAAAACAAACAGCGAGATGAGCATAAAATACGAGATACATTCCATAAAAAACGCCAAGGGCACAGGCAAGGAACAGGAGTTCGTGCGGATATTCGAGAATCAGCCTCAGACCGACCGCCAACTCGAAAGCTATATCCAAGACAGTTGTTCGCTAACGAAAGGCGACATACAAGCCACGCTGATGACCTTGCGCGACTGCATGATACGCGAGCTTTCGCACGGCAACAGGTTCCACATTCCGGAGATAGGCTACTTCTCGTTGTCTGTCGACCTGAACCTGCCCGACGGCAAGCCCCTGGAGAAAGTGCGCGGCGATGATATCAGCGTGCGCAACATCAAGTTCCGTCCCGACGCCGAACTGCTCAGCGAGGTGAAGAAGAACGTGCGGTTTGAGCGTGCCAAGTTCTCGTCGAAGTCGCGGCAATACACTGAGGAAGAGTTGCGGGAGAGGATAAAGGAATATCTCGCTGAGAACAACTGCATCACCCGGCGCGCCCTGGAGCAGCATTTCGGCTTGCGGCCAAGCGCGGCGCTGAAATGCCTGCGACACTTCACTGAGACAGGATTGCTGAAGAGGGAAGGGGCAAAAAACTCGCCCGTGTATTTCCTGAACGGGAAATAGCCAATGGCCCTGCCTCAGCTTCTGTAGTCGGTGGGTCGCATGCCAAGATTGTGGGAGACATACCGGCTGGCTGCGGCTCGGTAGAGATTGTAATTAAGCTTGCATCTCTGCTCTCGCCTTGCGTTATCTTTGCATAAGATAAGCTGCGGCTCGGCAAAGATTGCAAGCAAGCTTGCATCTCTGCTCTCGCCTTGCGTTATCTTTGCATCCCTAAAAAACAAACAGCGAGATGAGCATAAAATACGAGATACATTACGAGCTTGATGCCGATGACCTGCAGGCCATAGCGTCGCTCGACACTAAGCGCAGCCTCTTCTTCGACCACCACGACGGTGATGTGACAAAAATGTTTATGGGTTGGCGCTGACTTGTGACGCCAGCTGAATAGACACTTCAGCTTGAAATTTGCATGCCCGCGCGCTCTTCATGCCTTGATGAGCGCGTGAGCTTTCGCGTTTATTACCCATTTCGCGCAAAAAAGCTTATCATTCAAAATATTCTTATAAAATTCATTAAGAAAGGGGCGCGATGTGGAAAAAAATGCGTAATTTTACACTTTGAAAAGGTATGCAAAATCGCTTATCGTGCGTCTAAATGCCCTTAAATTGAATTTTAACACAAATAAAGACATAAAGAATAATGGATGAGAATCTGACCATTGATCAGGATCGGATTATGAAGATCAACATTGAGGAGGAGATGAAGACCTCTTACATCGACTACTCAATGTCGGTTATCGTAGCTCGTGCCCTCCCGGATGTCAGGGACGGCTTCAAGCCAGTTCATCGCCGCATACTCTATGGCATGCTCGGGCTTGGCAACACAAGTGACAAACCTTACAAGAAATGCGCGCGTGTCGTGGGTGAGGTGCTTGGTAAGTATCACCCCCACGGCGACATTTCCGTATATGGTGCCCTCGTGCGCATGGGGCAGGAATGGAACATGCGTTACAAGCTCGTGGACGGACAAGGCAACTTCGGTAGCGTGGACGGCGACTCTCCTGCGGCCATGCGTTACACCGAGTGCCGCCTCTCGAAGATGGGCGAGCACATCATGGACGAC
>ERZ1023658.34-NODE-34-length-69623-cov-13.973867_pt1 | contig 69623 bp, 52 predicted proteins | sample MGYA00380339_ERZ1023658 | MGnify/ENA primary metagenome ERZ1023658 (study PRJEB33179, sample SAMN07448981) | human gut metagenome | biome: Human-gut; feature: Human associated habitat; material: Faeces | host: Homo sapiens | place: India: Bhopal | collected... | reverse complement strand
CAACAGGGTAATGCGCCTTTAAAAATGCGGTTTGGTAAGAAACAAACGCATACGCCGCCGCATGGGATTTGTTAAAACCATAGCTGGCAAATTTTTCCATTAACTCGAAAACTTCTTTGGCTTTTTCTTCCGTGACGCCGCGTTTTTTTGCGCCTTCGATAAAGACGATTTTTTGTTGCTGCATCACTTCGAATTTCTTTTTACCCATAGCTCGGCGCAACAAGTCAGCGCCGCCCAAACTGAAGCCCGCCATGACTTGAGCAATTTGCATTACCTGCTCTTGGTAAATCATAATGCCGTAAGTTTCTTTTAAAATGCCTTCCAACAACGGGTGCAAATAATCGGGTTGTTCTTGCCCGTGCTTTCGCGCAATGTACGATGGAATGTTGCCCATAGGACCTGGGCGATACAAAGCCACAATAGCGACAATGTCCTCGATTTTATCGGGCTGCATATCTTTCAAAATCTTGCGCATACCCGCGCTTTCAAGCTGGAACACACCCGATGTATCGGCATCGCATAAAAGCTTGAATGTTTCTTCGTCCTCAAGCGAAATAGCACCCACATCAAACTCGATACCACGTTTTTTCAAAAGCTCCATAGTCTTGGCAATGGTCGTCAGCGTTTTTAATCCCAAAAAGTCGAACTTAATCAAGCCCGTTGACTCAACGTACTTCATATTGTATTGCGTGACGGGCATATCCGATGACGGGTCTTTGTAAATCGGCAAAATCTCGTCCAGCGGGAAACGCCCAATCACCACGCCTGCCGCATGGGTTGAAGTATTACGATACAGACCCTCCAGCTGCAACGCAATGTCCAGCAAATGTTTGATTTGCGGATCGTTTTTGGATTCAACCTCAAAACTTGGTTCCAGCTGCATCGCTTCGGTCAGCGAATACGGCTTGCCTTTTTCGTTCATTCCCATCGGCACAAGCTTGGACAGCTTATCCACCACAGGATATGGGATTTGCAACACACGGCCTACATCGCGAATAACGGCCTTTGGCTGCAACTGGCCGAACGTGATGATTTGTGCCACGTGATCATAGCCATAATGGTTTTGTACATATTGGATACTTTGTTCGCGTTTTTCCTGACAAAAATCAACGTCAAAGTCGGGCATATTCACGCGCTCTGGGTTCAAAAAACGTTCGAACAGCAAGTTAAATCTGAGCGGATCAATATCCGTAATAGTCAAAGCCCACGCCACAACCGAGCCCGCACCAGAACCACGACCAGGTCCAACAGGAATGTTATGCGCTTTACTCCATTGAATAAAATCCGCCACGATTAAGAAATAGCCAGGGAAACCCATTTGCTTAATCACGCTCAGTTCGTATTGCAAACGCGTGTTGTATTTGTCAAATTCATCGGGGCGCTTTTCCATACGCATTTTAAGCCCGTACTCGGCTTTTTCGCGCAAAACTTCATCTTCCGTTTTGCCTTTGCAATCATATCTGGGGAACTCAGGCTTGTGGAACTCAACCATAAAGCCGCAACGCTTAGCAATTAAGACCGTGTTTTCAAGCGCTTCAGGCAAGTCCGCAAAAAGCTGTTGCATTTGCTCTTGGCTTTTTAAATAATGCTCGGGCGACAAGCGTGGTCTGTCAATCTCGTCCACGTATGTTTTGTTGCCAATGCACATCAGTGCATCGTGCGCTTCATACATATCAGGCGTGGCATAGTACGCCTCGTTTGTCGCGACAAGCGGAATGTCCAACCCGTACGCCATATCCAAAAAGGCTGCTTCTGTTTCTTTTTCCTCGGGCTCGTCTGTGCGCGATACCTCCATATAAAACCGATTGCCAAACACATCTTTTAATCTTTTTGCCAGCATTTGAGCTTTCGGCTTTTTGTTTTGCAAAACATAGCGCCCCAAAGGTCCGCTTGCACCGCCCGACAACAGGATAAGCCCTTCGTTAAACTCACACAATTCGTCAATCGTCAAGTGCGGCATTTGCTCTTTTCCCTGCGCCATATAATAGCGTTGGAAAATCTTCAGCAAGTTTTTATAGCCTTTTTCATTTTGCACAAGCAGCACAATCTTGTCAGCCTCAGGAAACGCGATTTGTTCGGGCGAAAGCATTGCCCCTTCTTCAGGTTCTTGCTTGAGCAAAAGCTGAGTGCCCAAAATCGGTTGCACGCCGTTGTCGGGCGCTTCATGAGAAAAATCAAAGCCACCGTAAAGGTTGCCTGAATCTGTAATTGCGACCGCAGGCATACCAAGCTCTTTGACGCGCTTGACAAGCTTGCCTGTTTTCATCGCGCCTTCCAGCACCGAATATTGCGTATGCACGCGCAAGTGAATAAACGATGGCGTCATTATTATTTATCCTCTATTAAAAGCCCCGCCTCAAGATAAACGCGGCGATCCATTTTTTGAGCTAACTCGGGGTTGTGTGTAGCAATCAAAGCGGACAGTCCCGTTTGGCGCACCAGCGCGAGCAGCTCGCCAAAAACTTTTTCGCTCGTTTGAGGATCAAGGTTGCCTGTCGGCTCGTCCGCCAGCAACAAAGTCGGTGTATTAGCCAGCGCTCTAGCAATTGCAGTGCGCTGTTGTTCGCCCCCTGAAAGCTCTCCACTGCGGTGTTTTAAACGGTGAGAAAGTCCCATTTTTGTCAACAGCTCGGTTGCTCGCATCTCGGCTTCATAAGTATTTACGCCCGCAATCAACAGCGGCATCATCACATTTTCAAGAGCACTGAAATCAGGCAAAAGCAAATGCGCTTGATACACAAAGCCTAAATACTTTCGGCGCATCAGCGTGCGTTGTTGCTCGCTCATTTTCGCACAAGACTGTTGAGCCAAGAACAACTCGCCCGAGCTCGGCTTATCCAAAAGCCCCGTCACATACAAAAGCGTTGACTTACCACTGCCACTGGGTCCCGTCAGCGCCACGATTTCACCTCTGTCGATTTTTAAATTAACGCCGTTTAAAACATTGAGGCGTGTATCCCCATCACCAAACCAACGCTTAATGTCTTTCAATTCTAAAATCGTATCACTCATATCTCAACGCCTCCACAGGGTCAGTTTTGCTGGCTTTCCAAGACGGGTACAGAGTTGCCAAGAACGACAAGCCAAGCGCAAGGCACACGACCAAAATCACATCTGATGCGTAAGTTTTGCTCGGCAATTGCGACAAAAAATACACTTCGGCAGAAAACAAATCGCGTCCCGCAAGCGAGCCCAACCATTGGCGAATGCTCTCCAAATTCAAGCTGATTGACAAGCCCAAAAGCAAACCGAGCAGCGATCCAACAACACCCACGAAACAACCGTCTATTAAAAACACGCTCATAATACCTCTGCGACTTGCGCCCATTGTGCGCAAAATTGCAATGTCTTTTGTCTTATCGCGCACCAACATTATTAACCCCGAAATGATGTTAAACGCCGCCACAACAATAATCAACGTCAAGATTAAAAACATCACATTGCGCTCAACTTCAACGGCGTTAAAAAAGGCCGCATTGGATTTACGCCAATCAACAACCGAGACATTCAATGGCAACACTTCGCGCAAGTTTTGCATTGTAAAGGGTAAATCCTTTTGGTCTTTTAAAAAGATGTCGATTTGCGAAACGTTGCCCTCTTGCATTAAGAACTTTTGCGCCTGCGCCATAGGCATAAAAATCATATTGGCATCGTATTCGTACATACCCGAATCAAAAGTCGCCACCATTTTATAAGCTTTTGTTCTAGGCATCGTCCCAAACGCCGTCACATTGCCGTTAGGTGAGATTAAGTTGACCTTGTCCCCAAAGCGCAAGCCCAGTTTGCTCGCAAGTCTTGAACCAATAATAACGCCTTGTTCTTTCTCGAATAAAGAAAAATTACCCGCCAAATTGTCAAACAACAAAGGACGCGCTTTAAAGTCTTCGGCACGCATACCGCGCACCATCGCGCCTTGCGTGTGCAAGTTGGTCAAAACCATCACTTGACCTTCAACAACGGGAGCTACCGACTCAACATTTGGCACTTTGCGAATCTCGTCAAGCAAACTTTCGTTTAAGCTCAACACAGGCCCCCAGCTGGGCTGCACTGACAAGTGACCGTTAAAACCCAAGATTCTGTTCATCAGCTCTTCACGAAAGCCGTTCATCACGCTCATTACAATAATCAATGTCGCAACACCCAGCATAATTCCCAAAAAGGAAAAGCCTGTAATCACCGACACAAAACGCGTTTTCTTGCGCGAGCGTAAATACCGAAAAGCAACTTTTGAAATCCAATTTGACATATTTTTCCCTATCCGTTCAATGGGTTGTTTCTAGCACATTTTCATACAAATAGCAAGCAAAAAAATCCATCTTGATTTTTGCGTGTATTCGTGATATAATAGTCAGTGTATAACGAGGCAAGTAATGACACCAGAAGAAATAAAAAATTATTTTTTAAAGGCTAAGCCTGAACAGCAGTTGCAGTTCTTGTGTAAAACTGTGCGCCGATTGGATACTTTAAAAAATGTGACCCAGCTGGGAAATGAGCTTGCAAAAATCAAGTATATCGAAAAAAATCTTGCCGTTAAAATCAGTCCTACAATAATGGCAGGTACTTTAGCAGCGCTGAAGGCAGCTAAACAAGAGCGTTTACAAAAATGTTTTTTATCGCTTGTACGCAATTCAGAGCAAAAATTGGCTGAGAAAATTGTGAAAAAATTTACTGAAGGCTCGAAAGAACACACTGAATAGGAAGGCAACCGATGTCATCGAAAGAAACTTATATAGTTGTTTATCCAGACTCGTTGAGCGATGAAGTTGGCTGTGCTATTCACGAACGTTTGCATAAACAAGGCAAAACAGGCGATGCTTTAGCAAAACCCTGTACAACCGAAAAAAAAGTTATTTTGAATGCCAAATGTGGTTCGCAAGGAAAAGGCTACAAAGATTTTAAACAATGGTTGGAAAAGGTCGAAAATTGCACAAATATCCAAGAGTTAAGACGCCTTGATGATAAGCTCGGCAATCAGGATTGTTCGCACGATATTTGGAAACACATTAAAGGTCAATTTAAAAGTAAAGAAGTAAGCGAATTTTTAAATATGTACAAAGGTAAAGAAGGCATTGCGGCATGCTGGGAATTTCAATTAAACCAAGATGGTCGGGTGTATTGCTACATCGACCACGCAAGCAAAACAGTGCTGGTGCTGGGCGCAACGTTCACAGCAAACGAAGCGCATACAAACAAAATATCCATATACCAAAACTTTGCCCTGCTTGGCTATCACACTTTTAAAGCATCAGAAGGAAACGATATTTTCAAAAACATTCGCAAAGACGAAATGGCAAACAGAAAGGCCAACGAAATGACAACCAAAATGGCAGAAGCTTTTGTGCCCGTTGAACAACGCGGTCCAGAGTACATTTCTTTTCTGTCCGACTTAAAGCGTTATGAAATGGAGTATTTGGGTAAACAGAACAAAGAAAAAGATGCGATTCGAAAAAAACTTGTCGGGTATATTGCAACATTAAAAGAATTTGACCCAGAAACGCACGCGCAAATATTTGAAGACATAAATCAGGGAGGACTTGCTCAGAAACTGCATCCTCAGTTCAGCAGCGAATTATCCGTTTTATTCGAAAAAGTGGAAAAAGAGGCGAATGCAACGCAAGCTCAACAGAGCGCACAAGCGCCTTCCTCTTCTGTCACACAACAAGCGCCGCAAAGTAACAAAGCCATTCAAAATGCGATTTTACAGCAGCGTTTGCGTGGCCGATAATACGCTACGCGCTCTTAGCGATTTTTCTTTAAAATTTAAAAAATAGCTTGAAACTCTTTTAATCAAGCCGAATGCACCGTTTGGTAGAACCATCACGGGTATGCCACACGACTCTAAGATAAGATTGGAGGCTTTGTAATAATAAAAAAACTTTACCCCTTTCAAAAAAATGATTTTTGCGCCCCCCGAACTCTATGCCAAAAATCATTTTTTGATGTGAGGGGTAGAGAGGAACCTAAAAACAATTCCTTAATGTCACCATTATCTATTCCTTTAAAGAGCCAGCGCGAGCGCGCGAACTTTTTTCGCGCTGGCTCTGGGAATATCGAAAAAACTTTTGTCCGTAAATAAGGGCTGGCGCGGTTTCCTCCGCGCCGACGCGCCAGCCCTTTCATTATTGACGAGCTTAATCTTGGTCGGAACGAAATTCAACGATGTAAAAGATTCATTCAACGTGCGGAGCGCCCATTTCCGCGCCCACGCCCCACGCTTTAATAAGGGAATACGACTTTTTTATGAGCTGATTTTTATTGTAATCTTTTCTCATGCCATTTTATTTTGTAGGCGCGCCACGCGAAATTTTCGCGCCTGCAAAATAAAAATGAATAAGGCTTAATAAATTCATAAGGGCTGGCGCGGTTTCCTCCGCGCCGACGCACCAGCCCGTATCATAATTACTCCAAAAAATCCACTTTCGCCCCAGAGCCGCCGCGCCGCGCGTATTTCCCGCGGCGGCTCTGAGATGAGATTGGAGTCTTTGTAATTTTAAGCTTTTCAAAAAAATGATTTTTGGTATAGGGTTCGGGGGCGTCAAAAATCATTTTTTTGAAATTGAATTATTTGAATATTTTTAAGATTTGCAGTTGCTTTTTTCACACAAAAGCCAGCGCGAAAATCTTCGCGCGCTCGCGCTGGCTCTTTCCGTATGCAAGCCTAAAATCCGTTTTAGAAATTATCGAATTAAGTTGTCCAAAAATAAGGGTCGATATTTTTCGACTTGATTTTAGGGTATACAATTTTATCAAACCTGTCAAGATTCCTTATCTTTTATTTTTCAAAAAAAGTCCATAAAAATCGACCGTTTAAACTGGACAATTTAGAAAGGAAAAATATAATGAAAATAAAATTATTAACGCTTACGGCCATAGTGGTTGGCATTTTAACAATCGGCTCAGCCAACGCAGAAACATGTGAAAACGGCAGCACTATTACAGGTGAAAACGGGCACGTTTATTGCGGGAGCTGGAATGCTATGAATTGGTGGACTGCTTATACTTGGTGTCAAGGGCAAGGTCGACATTTGGCTTCAATGTATGAAGTCTGCCCCACGTGGGATGGCTCGTCAATAATTTGCAATGTGAATAATGCTATTTCCTCAGATGTATATTATTGGACATCAACGGCGTATGGTACAGATACCGCTTTTCATTTTGACAGAAGAAATTCGTATACGAGTAAATATACCAGAAACGCAACACTTCGAGCATTTTGCTACTAACCTCTTACCATAAGCCCAACAAAAAAGCCCCACGGAATGTGAGGCTTTTTTAATATATTGCAGAAGGCTTTAGTACATACCGCCCATGCCACCCATACCCGCAGGCATTCCAGCAGCACCGCCTTTGCCACAAGAGCAAGACTCTTCAGGCTTTTCGGCAACCATCGCTTCTGTTGTAATCAGCAACGCACCAACCGAAGAAGCACCTTCTAAAGCTGTACGCACAACCTTAGTTGGGTCAACAATACCTGCGTCAAACATATTGACGTACTCGCCACTTTGCGCGTTATAGCCGATTGTCACATCGTATTTTTCAAGCAGCTTGCCAACAACGACAGCACCGTCTTCTGCCGCATTTGCAACGATTTGGCGCAAAGGTGCTTGCAAAGCTTTACGGATGATGTCGACACCAACGCGTTGATCATCGTTTGCAGGCTTAACTGCGTCCAAAGCTTTTGTCGCATACAACAAAGCTGTACCACCACCAACAACGACACCTTCTTTAACAGCAGCACGCGTTGCATGCAAAGCATCATCGATGCGGTCTTTTTTCTCTTTCACTTCGACTTCTGTCGCACCACCGACTTTGATCACAGCAACACCGCCCGACAATTTTGCCAAACGTTCTTCCAATTTTTCGCGATCGTAGTCAGATGTGGAATCTTCAATTTGCTTTTTGATTTGAGCACAACGTGCTTGGATTAAATCAGCTGGTCCAGCACCGTCAACGATTGTTGTATCGTCTTTTGTAATGTTGACTTTTTTCGCCGAACCCAACATTGCCAAAGTGACCTCTTCCAACTTGATGCCGACTTCTTGAGAAATGACTTGACCACCCGTCAAGATAGCAATGTCTTCCAACATCGCTTTGCGGCGATCGCCGAAACCAGGCGCTTTGACTGCTGCGACTTTCAATCCGCCGCGCAACTTATTCACCACCAAAGTGGCCAAAGCTTCACCCTCAACGTCCTCGGCAATAATCAACAATGGACGACCGCTTTGGATCACTGCTTCCAACACAGGAATCAAAGCTTGCAAATTGGACAACTTGCCATCATTGATCAAGATGTATGGATTGTCCAAATCCGCAACCATTTTTTCTGGGTTTGTAATGAAGTATGGGGACAAATAACCTCTGTCGAATTGCATACCTTCGACAACGTCCAACTCTGTTTCCATACCTTTAGCATCTTCTACTGTGATCACGCCTTCGTTGCCGACTTTCTTCATCGCTTCGGCAATGTATTCACCGATTGTACGATCACCGTTTGCAGAGATTGTACCGACTTGTGCAATTTCTTCAGAAGTAGAAACTTTTTTCGAGCGGCTCTTAACGTCCTCGACCACAGCCGTGACAGCCATATCAATACCGCGTTTTAAGTCCATTGGGTTCATACCCGCAGCCACAGCTTTGCAGCCTTCACGAATAATCGCTTGCGCCAAAACAGTCGCTGTCGTTGTACCGTCACCCGCTACGTCAGCGGACTTAGAAGCAACTTCACGCACCATAGCAGCGCCCATATTTTCGAACTTATCAGCAAGCTCAATTTCCTTAGCCACGGATACGCCGTCTTTTGTAATCTTTGGCGCGCCATATTGTTTGCTCAAAACAACGTTGCGGCCTTTTGGTCCCAAAGTCACTTTGACAGTATCAGCCAACAAATCAACACCTTTGAGCATTTTTGCTCTGGCATCAACACCAAACTTAATTTCTTTTGCAGACATAATTTATTCCTTTCTTGTTAATCTTCAATGACGCCCAAAACATCGGCTTCGCGCATAATGAGCAAATCTTCACCGTTTAATTTAATTTCTGTACCCGACCATTTGCCGAACAAGACGCGATCGCCTTCTTTTAAAGTCATCGTCACAGGCTTACCTTCGTCATCGCGACCGCCAGGTCCGACAGCAATTACCACGCCTTGCGATGGTTTTTCTTTGACTGTATCTGGAATAATCAAGCCGCCCGCCGTCTTTTTTTCTTCTTCGATGCGGCGCAGTACAACTCTGTCTAATAAAGGTTTAAATTTCATTTTCATTATCCTCTTTTCTTGTTAAACAATTCGTGAGCCTATCCTAAAGGCTTGTAGAGTATCAGATAATATGAAAATCGCATTTCGTCAAGAGCTATCGCATTATTTTTTTCAAGTTTTTAATGCTATTTTATGTCAACTTCGACAGGCACGTGATCTGATGCTTTTTCCATACCCCTGTATTCTTTCAAAACTTTGGCACCTGCCAAACGCTTTTTAAAATCGGTCGAGAGCAAAATATAATCCAAAAAGATTCCGTGATTGCGTGGCCAAGCTCCGCCTTGAAAATCCCAAAACGAGTAAAAAGGCTCGCTGGACTGATCCGCTAATTGGCGCAGTGGGTTGAGCATTCCTTGCGACAAAATGCTGGCAAATGCCTCCCGTACAGGCGGCACAAACAGCGCACTTTGCTCAAACAATTTTGGATTATAAACGTCCTTATCTTTTAAAATCACATTAAAGTCGCCACAGATGATATAGTTTTTCTTATCCTTTAAATACGCCGCCAAAGCCGCAAACCACTTTAATTTGTACTCAAGGCGCGATGTATCTTCTGGGTTATTTGCAGGCGCTTGGCCATTTGGGACATAAACGCTGATCACCGATGTACCATCGGGCGCAAGAGCTTCGACAAAGCGCGCTTGATCTTCAAAGCCCGCCAACGCCGTGCACTTAAGAGAAATGCTTTCTTTAGCAAGCACAGCCACACCATTCCACGATTTTTGCCCGCTGATTACTGCATTATAGCCGAGCGACTTGAGCTCAAAATAGGGAAACTTATCTTCCTCGACCTTAATTTCTTGCAAGCACACAAAGTCGGGCGATTCGTTTTCAAGCAACGTTTGCAAGCCCGCCATTCGCGCTCTGATTGAGGCCACATTCCAAGAAATTATTTTTTTCATTTTCTTTTTACCATTTCTCTGTTATAGTGCTTTATATGAAATACTATAGCCTATTTTTTATTTTTGTCATCTGTTTTTTTGCTTTCTTAGTGCAAGGAGCGCTGGCAAGTAATGATTGCGAAAGCGAACAACTGACAGATCCCATTATTGACGTCACGTTTGATTATGGCAAAGTCATATACAACAACAAAAAAAGCAACAAAGAGTTTCCAGCAATGCCTTACGACCAAACACGTGGCCTGACTGTCACAAACTTATCACAAAACCTGATGGCGGACGGCTGGGTCAAGCGCCGCGCGGACGGCAAGTATTGCATGGGCCTCAAGCGCGTTTCTGGCACAATCGGCTTTGGCAGGATAGATGTTTTTATCGACAAGCGTTATCGCCCAGGCTCGTGCAATTACAACGTCATTAAAGAGCACGAAAAATACCACGTGCGTGTCCAGCAAGAGGGGCTTAAAGCATTCACGCCCAAAATCAAAAAAGCGCTTCAGATAGCCGCAAATAAGCAAAAACCGCGTCTGGTAAATTCGTCACAACAACTTCAGCAGCAAGCTGATCAAATGCTCACTTCAGTGCAAAAAGAAATTGCGCCCCTGATGAACTATGTCCAAAAACAATTAAAGCAGAAAAATGCCGTCATCGACACGGACGATTCGTACAAAACTGAAACGAAACGTTGCAAATCGTGGTAGCAATGACTTGATTTTTAAAGACATGGTCGCTATATCTCTCCTGTAATCATAAAATAAGGAGGTTAATATGTTTACAAATATTTGTTTATGGCTGACGATAATTGGCGCGTTGAACTGGGGCTTGGTTGGATTTTTCAACTTTAACTTAGTTGGGTTAATTTTCGGCGGTGATACAAGCGCTTTTGCCCGCATCATTTATGCGATTGTTGGCTTAGCCGCTATTTGGGTCGCCTATGACACGATTCGCGACTATTACTTAATGTAATATAAAAAAGCCCTTGCCTTCAAAGCAGGGGCTTTACTTTATCTTTCTTTGCTTTACCAATTATGCATCATCAGCTCGAAATAGCCTTTGTCATGCTCGCAGCTGGGGCACTTTTCGGGTGGCTCTTTAGCAATGATGACATAGCCACAATTGGAACATTGCCACATCACCGCCTCTTTGCGCTTAAAGACTATATCGTCAACGAGGTTGCCTGCAAGCTCCAGATATCGCTTTTCGTGTGCGCGCTCGGCCACCGAGATAGCGTTGAAAGCGTCCGCTATTTCATTAAAGCCCTCCTCCATCGCCTCTGTTGCAAACCGAGGATAAAGAATATCCCCCTCCTCGTGCTCGTTTGCAGCAGCCTCTTGCAAGTTATGCAGCGTATCGCTGATAACGCCCGCAGGGAATGTGCCCGAGATGTTCAACTCACCTCCCTCTAAAAACTTGAAAAATCGTTCGGCATGCTCTTTTTCTTGGTTGGCTGTCAGCGTGAAAATATTGGATATTTGCACAAAGCCATCTTTTTTGGCGCGCGATGCCCACAACGTATAACGATTTCTGGCCTGCCCTTCTCCTGCAAAAGAGATTAACAAGTTTTTTTCGGTCTTCGACCCTTTTATTGATTTTGTCATAAATATACCCTCCTTACTTTTTTTAGATAAGCAAGAAGATTTAAATTTTCAAGACGAAATTAAAAAAAGTAATCTAACTAAAAGGTTAGAGGCTTTTTTAACATCTTGGATTTATAAATTATTTGCGTGCAGGAATATAAATTTGAGCAATATAACCTGGTCTGATTAACACGTTCGCATAACGCACGTTAATCATTTGAATAGAATATTTAGGCACGCCAGTAATATTTTGCGCTTCTTGGAAAAAGTCGCTACCCAATCGATCATACGTTTTAGCATTCATTATGTACAAAACACATTCGCGGTTCGGATCAATTTGTCCACAACGCCATAAATTCTTTTGTATATCAGGGTTAATCACAACGTCTGTTAGGCCTTGCACAACACGTTTTTCCTCACCGCCAAACATCATACAACCCATCATCATACCAAAAACCATAATGCCTGCAACAATGGCTGCCATGACTTTTGTTTCCATAATTTTAGGAGGCAAGTTCAAATCTTTCACAAAGTTTTTTCCCTTTTCCTCCGAAGTGCCTTGAGCTGGTGTAGCAACTGGTGCAGGTCTACTTACATTTTCTGTTTGGTTTTGCGGTTTTTCTTGGTGAATCACAGACCCTTGCGATATTGCTGGCACATTTTTGGGAATTTGCGGCGCTTTGAATACAGTTTTTTTAATTTCATCTGTCATTGAAGTGCTCCTTACTACTTAACCATTTGCACAAGACGTGGACGCATAACAATGATGTACTCGATTCCGTTATTTTCCCACGCCTCATTAAACACATAACCAGGGATACCAATAATGTTCAAAGAATCATCAATATTGTATAACGTGTGGAAAGATGTAATTTCACCCTCTGGTGTATCAAGCGAAATATTTGTTTCGACACGCTTGTTTTTCAAAATATTGGATTGAAAGACCATCGACAGCTCTTTTTCTGGCGTATCAAACTTACTACATTGACCAACATCAAAGCGCACATTCCAACCATTTGGCATCACAGCCATCCCTTCGGAAATCAACTGGACAGCTCCATAACGGCGCAAAGAATCAACCAATGTTTTGTGGTTTGGTTGGCGACCCATCGTTATCAAGCGACCCATAATACCGCTGACAGACGTATTAATTTTGCGCACACCAAAGCTTTGGACAATTTGTTGCCAATCGGCATTATTCATCGAACTTTGAGGAATAAAGCGATAGACTTGAACATCAAACAACACCATATCAGGGTTATTGATAAATGTATCCACCAAGCGCAAGACTGTTTTTTGCGTGTTTCTGTTCAAACGCATATAGATTTCGTTTGCGCCAAAGTCAGGTTGTACATTTGTAATGTTTGCACCACGCAAAGCATCCAAGACAGCATACATCCCAACGCGGCCTCCTGGCACATTCATTGTAAAGCGAGCATATCTGGACAAGAACAATTGTTTACGCACTGCATTATAACGATAGTATATATCACCCGCCGCAGTCAGTTCATTCAAAACAGCCGTTAACTCACCGCGGATTTTGTCGCCAGAGACTTCTGGGAACAAAGCGTCATCAGCATAAACGCGAATGCCCGCTTCCAGCACCAAGTTTTGGATTGCAACATCGAGCGGTAAGTTTTTAAATGTATAACCGTTTACTTCATAACGTGGCAAATCGTCAGAGCGTTCCAATCTTGTCATTTTAAATGAATCCGCCGTCAGGTGGACAAGGTTTGTCAGCACATCTCTGGTCGCTGGAATTTCGCAGCGAACGGGCGTTTCAATATTGACATATGAGGACATCGGCTCAGTTCTACCGAGCTTAATTTGTTGATACGTACTCTTTGGTGTGGAAGCAGGTTTTGCCGCAACAACAGTTGCATTTTGAGGCATTGCTTGCTCATTGACATCCACGACAACCAATTCATCAGCAGAAAACTCGGGTACGACTTGACCATTTTTGACCAAGTGACAAGACGGTGCTGCCGTATTATTATCAACCGGCACAGGATTGTATTGCGCTTGATCATCGATAACGATTTGCGGCTCATAGGCTGGCGCAGAGGCAACATCACCCTGATAGCCCATTTGAGTATCAGTATAAGGATTAACAGCAGGCGCCGCTCCCGCCATTTGTTCATAAGACACATTTTGTGCTTGCATATCCGCAGACACTTGATCGTTTGACTTACAAGCCGCTGTTATCAAAGTCGCCGCCACTAAGCAAACACTTGTCGATAAGCTTAAAAATTTTCGTGTCATCATATTTGTATCCTTTTCTTTCTAACTTTTCTTAGGATTGTCCTCTATTACGTTTAATTTGTCAATCTCATTTTGTGCATTTTTTTCAGTTGCCTCAAAATCGCTGATAATTTGTTCGGTTGGAACAGCATAAGGATCGTCCATCAATTCAAAGCCGTCCGCCGCAGGACCAATGTATTCTTTTTCATTTGACGTATCAAGAGCACCTAATACCGCCTTTGCATCCAACTCCATTTTGTCTTTTGTCGACAACTTCAAATCATCTGGCAGGCCGTCCAGCTCTTTATCCAACGCTTGCGCCAAGCGTTCCAGCGCTTCTTTACCGCCTTCAATTTCACGATCGACCAGCTCGTCCAAAAGTTGATTTTCCAAAACGTTTTGGATTTTTTCTTTTAAATCATAAGTAATATCAACGATGAAGCCATAGTGTGGATAGCTGGTTTTATCCATATTATCCATTCGAATGCACCACGCATTAAGCCAATTATTAGCATCATCATAAAGACGCTTTTGGCGTTGATAGCTTGCAATATCCCAATTTTGTGAAAATCCGTAAGTCGGTTCAGCCACATTTTGTTCTGCCGTTGCGACCTGTACAGGAGCAGCATTCAATGCCCCAGCCGAGCCTTCATCAACCAGCTCTTCCAACGATAAGTTGGGATAAGTATCGCGATTGATATCAGGTTTAGGCATTTGGCGAACAATCAATCCTTCTGGCGCGCTCTGTGTTTCCACGTTGGGCTCGGCTGAAACGGGCGCAGGTTCAACCGCATCAGTTGGCGCTACATTTTCGACTGCTTCAGGTTCAACCGCATCAACTTGCGCTACATTTTCGACTGCCTCAGGTTCAATCGCATCAGCTTGCGCCACATTTTCGACAGGCGTGCTGTCAGCAACTGTATTAAGCGTATCGCCCTGTACCTCGGGTGCGTCAAACGGTTCAACTTCTGCCACTTCCTCAGCCATCACGGGCGTAATGGTTTGATTCTCGACGCTTTGCGCCACAACATCTTCAGCCAGCGCAGTTTCTGGCACAGTCTCTGCATCATTGGAGGCTTGCTGCGCTTCTTGTTCGGCTTCAAAAACTTGCGTTTGCTCGTCTTCTTGTTCCTGCACTTCGCTGGAAACAGATGGCTCAACAACTTGCACCTCTTGCAACTTCTCACCTTGCTCGACTTGCGCTAACGGTTGTGCTTGTGGCACGTCAATAATTTGCGAGTCTTCTGGCAAGTTTGACTCTTGCGCTAAATCGGTGGATTGCATCGTTTGCAATGACTCGTTTCGCCCCACTTCTGCCTGCACAATGGGTGTGGAATTTTCGGACAAACTTTGTTGCAAATCTTCTACTTGTTGCTCTTCCTCAGCGGTCTTTTCTTGAGCTTTTTGCTGAGCTAGTGCACGCACTTTTTGCACCAGATCTTTACCCTCTTGTCCGAACAAATTGAGCCAATATTCAAGCACTGGCAAGCGTTCGCGCAACAAATCAAGTGTTGCAACTTGCGTATTATTTAAATAGGAATAAGCTTCCTCCCACGCTGCCAAAGCGCCATAATAATGGATTGCATGATTGGCTTTATCTTTTAAAACTTTTTTTTCATTCGGCACAAGGGTGTTATCATTTTCGATTATATCAGACAGCACAGACAACCATTCATCGCCCAAAATACGTTGAGCAATACCGACAAACGTGTTAAGCGTTTCTTGAGTTTCTTGGTAATCAGCAAGCGCTTTTTCGAGCTCTCGTAATGAATTGACGTCCACCATTTTATAATCCTTTTAATCGCGATAGCCTTATTGTAAAGCAATATAGTTAACGATTACTTAAAAATCACTCATCATCTTCTGTCATATCAACAGAAAATTTTTGTCCGTACTTTTTCTTGTACGAGCGCTCTGGCAAACGGGTCGCAGACTTTGGCTGGGACGCATTTTGAGAACGATTGCTTTGCGCTTCTGGCAACCTAGGAAATGCCGACTTTTCCGCTACATCAAGCACGACTTGTTGCAACTGAGCCTTCAAGCCTTCGAATTGTTCGCTAGCTTCCTGTTTTGCCTTTTTCAAGTTTTGGTGCATCTTATCTACGTTCGAGTCAATCACCACAAAATTGAGCGGTTCCATAATGCGGTTAAATCCGTCCGCCAAAGCGTCATCTATTTCTTGCTGCAACAATGATACATCAACACCACTGGCAAAGCTCCCCGCGGGTGCGCTAGAGGCCGTCACAACAGAAGCACGAATAGGATCGACCACCGTCATTGCAATTGGATTTTGCGCATTGCCACCACCCAATCCGCCAATGCCGCCCGCTGCCGAGCCAAAGTTTTCCCACAGTGGTGACAGTTGTTCAGCTTTTGGCAAAAGCGCCAGTCCCGTCTTTGCATTTGTGCTGTTCTCTTCAGCCTCCTCATCATCCGTGTGCGACAGAAAATTATAATACTCGCGCACTTCTTCGCCTCCTGGGATAGAGCGAAAAGACACCATCACTTCAGGCGTCACTTCCTTGAGTAGCATTTGGTTGTACTTTTCAGTCGCATCAGCACCCAAAACACCCAACTGCCTATAAATATTAATTAAGCGCTGAGCAAGGACATCAGCTTCACTTCTTATACCTTTCTTTTTTCTGATAAAAACTTCTTTTCTTTTGATTGCATCTTCTGTCATAATAACCTCTACGGCAATAAAGCTAATACTTTAAAGGTATTATCGAGTTCTTCTTTTTGCAAATCAAATTGTCCTTTTTGGTTAATTTCTGTAAAATGCAAACCATCAAGTGAACCCAACAAAAAATGCCCGTCTTTTTTCAGAAGTGAAAGCCCCTCATTGGAGCCTTTTTCTTTCAAACTTGCCACGACCTTGAGCTGCGAAAACTTGCCCCATAATGCGCACTCAAGCGGTACACAAACCGCAAAAGCATTATCTTTATTGACATCATTAACGGTCAACGCATCGCTTGGCGCGTCAATTTTATCCGCTTGATACAAGGGCAGTTGAAAGATTTGTTGGAAAGTCAAGTTGCGCAACGGCAAATCATTATAGCCGCCCTTCGGGTGGAAAATGCCCGCTTGCGCCGTTTTCTTGAACTCTTGCAAAGTCCCCGCCATATCCAATTCGTAAATCTTCAGTTGCAGGTCTTCGGCAGCATAGCCTAACGCATGAGCTATTTTTTGAAATTGATCCTCACTCACTTCTCTTTGCCCCATTTCGATTCGGTGGTACACTGAAAGCGTTAGGCCAGCCCCTTTTGCCACGTCTTGCAACGTAAGCATCTTTTCACCTCGCAGATAGCGCAAGCCTGCACCCAAAGTCTTCAAACCACTTTTTTCATTGATTTGTTTACGGCGCTCTTGTTCTTTTTCCCAAGCTTGCAAAACCTCGGGCTGAGAAGTCTTTTCATAGACGAAAATACTTTCTTTTGGACAATGCAGAAACTCTGATATTTTGTTCAACTGGTCTTCATCAATGCGGCGATAGCCTTTTTCAATCTTGCTGATTGCAGACAAGCTGACGTTCAAAACAGATGCGATTTCTTTCATTGTTTTACCGCGTGTGCGGCGAACCATTCTGATTTGATTAGGAAATATAATTTCTTCCATTTAAAGACTCCTTTATTTTCTTTTTTATCATCTTACAACAGATTCTCAAAAAAGAAAATAGACAAAAAATATTTTTTTTAAATTTTTCAATAAAATCAAATGCGAAAATGGTGAAAAAGCCCGCACACGCTATTTTTCACGATATTTTTGACGCGCTTGACGTCTGGCCTCGCGGCGCGATTTGCGCTCTTTGAGCTTACCTTTGATTTTATTGACAGCACGCGCTGGCGCGCCTGTATAGTATTTTGCCTTTGCCACAGCTTTTTTGGAGGCACGCTTAACCCGCAAAACCGCACCTGTTGCCTTTTTGGCCAAATAGCCCGAAGCCTTTGCCAGCGCTTTTGTGCCCGTTTTGACCGTAAACTTTGCCGCCTTGCTAAGTCCATAGCCCACAGCGCCTGCCGCCATCATCGGCACTCCCGCAATCGCACCAAGGCCATAGCCTGCCTTACTGAGTTTCAGCCCTGATTTCATCAGACCTTTCGATCCTTCCGACCCCACTTTATCAATCCCGTTTGCAACCGCGTTGCCTGCATTAGAAACGGCTTGTTCTGTGCTTTGACCTGCCGTCTTTTCAATCTTTTCGTCATCTTTTTCTTCGGCGTCAAATGAACGTGTACCGATCGTTTTGCTGGTGTAATTTTCACCTTTTTCCTTGTTCTTCAGCACATCTTCTGGCGGGTTAATACCCAGCGAGCCTTTAATATCATTGGCCATACCAACCGCTGCCGCAGTCGATGTCATCGCGGCCGAAGCGCCACCCGAGTTCGACAGACTGATGCCCGTGATTTGCGTAATGTACGCATCAAGTCGTTTGAGCAAGAAGAACACAATCGCGACAAAACCCAAGCACACCAACATCACGTGCCCACCGTTTTTACCAAATGCGACAAGATCTTTCAACCCCACAAAGTCATTTGCAAAAGACAGTCTTGTCAGCTCTTGCGCTTTTTCACCCAACATCACATAGAACATACGCAAGCTTACAATTTCGAACAACACAATAATAATATACGTCATCATCGCGTGCACAAGCACTTGGAAACCCTTTGTTGTATAAGATCTTGTCCGCTCGAAAGCAAAGGCGATAATCAAAAATGGCAACAAAATCAAAACAATCGCAATTCTGAAAAAGCTGTCTATCAAATAGAACGAGAAAATCGCCGACACCAAGAAGAACGACAATGTTAAGAAAATACCCACCGTCACAGCATTCCAATCGGCATATATTTTAGATTTTCCAAGTCGCGAACCATCGCCTGTTTCATTTTTGGCAGTGCAGTACAAAAATTGACCCGTGATAGTCGGCACTGCCGTCACTTGATAGATATTACACATCGAACACAACAAGGCGTTTCGCATCAGCGGCGTCACCACACGTTGATCCGCCGAAGCATTGTAATTCACCGCTTGCGATATTTTCGAATCAGGCAGCGCACCTGTCCCATTTTTTAAATCTTCACAGTACTTGCACTCCAAGCGCGATCCATAAGTTTGGCTCATCACTTCATCGATTTTAGCGTTTGTCTCAAATGACGTTTTGTTTGAAATCGCCATCAAATGCTCGCTGACCGCCGTTGAGAAAATAAAGAATGGCGAGATTGCAAAATCCACAAGCTTGTTCATCGGAAGTGACAACAAAATCGCGATGAAAATACACGTCATCAACTTATAAAATAGGTCTTTAAAATAGCCACCAATATCCGCCACACCAAAGCTGACCAACAATTTTAGCGTTCGAATTAAAATCCAAAACAGCAAGCCAATCGCGAGCAAAGCCAACGTAAAGTGATGCTGCTTATCCAATCGATACATCGCGCTCGCGATTTTATCAGCGCCTTCGATAAACAAGTTTGCCACATCGCACGTCCAGCATCCTTCAACATACTCTTGATACAAATCCTGAGTCGTTGGGCACGGCAATAAATCAAGCTCTTTTTGCAGTTCTAGATACTCTTGACGCGCCTTTTCAAGATCGGCTTGTTGAGCGGGCGTGCGCTCGGCTTCTGGAATTGCCGACAAGCGTGCCATTTCTCGGAAAGCATCATCTCGCTGACTGAGGCTGCGAGTCGTTCTCCAATCGTTATAACCACGTTTTAGCGCATTCCAAGCGCTTGTAAAAGGATTAGCTAAATTGCCCAAATCCTCGAACGCTTGACCATATTGACCTGTTGCGACAGCATAAGCAGCATCACCCATTTTCGAAAAGTTATAAGTCCCTGCTCCCCAAATGCCACTGCCGATACCAGTCGCCCACGAAGTATCTGCTTGCGCTGGCAGAGCCGACAAAACAAGCACTAAAGCTGCAATAAAGCATTTCTTTGTTTTATTATAAAAGTCTTTTGTTTTAACGAACGCATAGATAATCAGTCCCAAAGACAGTGGAACAGAGGCCAATGCGACCCACGACAGAACGGACAAAACTGTATCCAGCGGCAACAGAGCCATCATCAAGACCAGCGGCAGCAAAATCAAATATATAAATACCGCGTTTTTCATCGTCCACCTCCCGCAGCAGCTTGGCGCGCCTTATCTTTGGCATTCGAAGCCGCCGTCTGTGCCATAGACCAGCCACCTGGGACAAACGAAGCTGTCAGAGCAAGGCAACTCCACATAATTGCCGAAAACACAGCCTTTAAACGTTCCATCGCCGCGCCCAACACGGATTGAGCTGGCGCACCCGTGAAGTAAGCCGTCACTTTTGTAATGCTCTTGGACAGGTTGTACAGATAAGTTGCAATCAAAATAAACGTCAAGAACGAAAAGGACATACGGCTTGCTTGTTCGTACATATCTTTATCCATATTTTGTACGTCCGCCGATAACCAACCCGACATACCGCGAATCTCGAAAAAGCCCTCCATCACCGTAATTGCCAGCGTGATGAAAATGCATGACATCAAAATCTGGGCAAAAGCGCCAAGAAAGATTTGAAAACCTTTTTTCAAATACGATTCTGTGAACTTGAACACCCACGCGACAAGCAACAACGGTAAAGTCACAAACACCACCATGAGCTTAAAGAAGCCGTCAATCAACAAGAACGGGAAGAACAAACTCATCATAAAGAAGATATACGTTGTCACCATTCCCAAAATCATATTGGCAAAGTCGGAATTGAGCATTAAACGCAGGCCCATCACCCAACCCACGTCAAGCGCTAACACCACGCGATAAATCAACGTTTCCACTTGGTTGCCTATCTCGGTTGGGAAACCTGGTGCCGCAGGCAAGCCAGAATGCAGAGACGCCATACTGAGCGAAATACGCGAGTTCCAACCCGATGAAATCACCAGCGAACTGACATTCATAAACAGCGATGAAATTGGCTCCATAATCATATTGATGATATAAAAGATGTTTTCTTTGGAAGCCACCAAAATCGCCACCAACATACCTTTGCCGAGGCGTTGGAACAACTGTGCCCAAAACTGACCAATGTTTGGTTCGCGCATCGTGGTTAAGAACTTCAACACATGCAACAAAATCCAACCAAACAAGAACACCGCCAGTAAACTTTGCGCAAGCACGCACATTCTGGGGTAAGCGGTATTCGTCATATTCACAATAGCCGTAAAGATAACTTTAAACATCTGACACGCTATGCAGCCTTCTGGTGAGCGCATTTGCTCACGTGTTGCAAGCAAATCCGATTGCGTTGTCAAATCACACGCGCTCAGCACAAACGCAACGCCTATCATCAAACAGACGATTGTCAAGTTGCGTAAAAAATGTTGAGTACGTGCAATCATCATACTTTCTCCCTACTTTGGTTTGTCCATAGATGACACAGACACCGATCCTATATCAGATATGTTGCCGCGCTCCAGCGGGTTTGCAGACGAGACAGAAACAGAACCTATGTCCGATATGCTGTTGTGCACGCCGTTTGCAGGCGGCGTTGACTCGCTGACCTTCACCGAGTCGATTCTTTGAGTCGACTCATTGGCTCTTTCTTCTGCTTGCGCAGCTTTTTCTTTCGCCTCGCCAGCCTCTTGGATAGCATTTTCCGCTTTGTTTTCGGCCGTTTTTATCTTGTCGGCACCAGCCACAGCGGCCGCAGTCGCCACTTTCGGATTAATAGGCGCTCTGCCAGCAGGACCTTCAGGCGGTACATTGCCACCTTTTGGAGGCTTAGCTCCCGCCAAAGGTGCAATTCCGTCCGCAGTATCTTCGGTTGTTTCTGGCGGAGGAGTCGAAGTATCTGTCGAAGTATTCGTTTGAGATGTTGACGATGTTTGCTCTGCTGTTGAGCTATCTGTTGGAGGAGGAGTTGCATCGTCTGGAGCGCTTCCAGTTGGACCTGCAGAAGAGCCGCCACCTGAACCCCCACCTGAAGAACCGCCACTAGCCACACCTGCCAATCCTGAGGCCGCAGCAGCTGCCGCGGCGGCATTAGCGCCACCACCTGTGCCAGCATCTGCGCCACCCGAAGAGCCCTCGACAAAGTTATTCACACCCAAAGCTGGCGAGGACATGCTGCCCTTAGCATCTTTCTTGGCTTGACGATAACGGTTAAACATTTTACCAGATTTAATAGCCTTTGAAGCTGCTCCGACTGTAATACCCGAAATTGTCGCAAAAGCACTGTTGCCAACACCCCCTCCTACACTAGCGCCCGTAAAGTGTGAGCCTATTTCAGAAGCCATATTTACCATACCTACAGCCACAAAGAATGTCGCAATCAACACCCAAATGGTCGTTTTGTCGAAGAATAAAACATCTAATACCGCATTTTTGGTCGTTCCCGCTGACATCTTTTGAATCAGCGTATCAATCGTTGACGCCACGGCATCATTTGCATAAAGACCAATCAATAACAGCAAAGCTATCATCATCAATTTTAGCATTCGTTTCATCATTTTATCCTCCCGTCAGAGCCACATTTATAATCTCGATAATAAAGGTTATCATAACACACAAGGCCAACAAGTCAATCCAGCACGATATAAACATTTGCCAACCTTTCTCGGTAAACTTTCTGGTTGCCTTGAACGTAAAGCACGCCACATAATAGGGCAACAAAATCATACAGAAACACAAGCGCAACAAAATGTCGAACAACTTAAATGGAATTGCAACATAAAGGCTGCCATAAATGCCCAAAATCAGCAAGCCAACAAGCATTTCATCAAACTGTGGCAAAAAGCCCAAAGCCCCTCCTGTAAAGCCGTCCTCCACAATCGTAGCACCCAAGGCTAAGCCCATAACCAGCTCGACACTGATGCGGCGCAACAAACAAAACATTTGGTCGTGCGTTTCGGCCGACATTGCTTTGCCTTCATATTTAGCAGGATCGGAGGCGCTGCATACTTGAACTTTCTTTGTCTCTTGGTTAAATTGAGATCCACATTCTGACTTTCTTTGGGTCGAAATGTAGGACACATTTCCTTTTTCATCGAACCCACGCAACGTCATAATCGAATTACTCATCGCTGTTCCCATTAAAGCGAATGGCTCGACAATCAAATTCGTCACACGACTGACGGGTTGTGACAAAATCAGCGTGATGAACATCACCAAGCCCAAACCTTTAAACATAGACGTCATAAACTCACCAATGTTCGGGCCGTTAATCGTCATAATCAATTGAAACACCGACCATAAAATCCAAAATAGCGCACCTAGCACAATCATCGCTAAAAATAAGTCTTGCAATATGCCGTAAATGTCTGTCGCCAGCGCATTGCCGACATCAAAGAACACATCGAAAATCGGACAGAACCAACAACCCGTTCCTTGTCCAAAGTCCAAAAACGCCTTGAAAATCTCGTTAAACTTAGCCGTAAAAGCATTCGCGCTTTTGTCAGGATTGAAAATCAACACCCACGCATTACAGCGCGCCGTATCAATCGCGCCTTGGTGTATCTGGGTCAGTTCTTGTTTGATTTGTTTGCATTTATTCGACCAAAAGTCGGTCGCATTGGCATCGGACGCAGCAACCTGCGCGCCCATACTACGGCACGTTCTGTTAATTGTGTCGACCAGCGCAATCGCATTATTCGAGCACGTTGGGCAATAGCCATAATTTGCATTTTCGACCAATTCGCTCAAAGCCTGAGATTTACCACTGTCACCCGCAAAGAACTTTTGCGCCAACTGCTGCTTTTGTTGGCTTGTCAGCTCGTCACAATCGCTGATGCACCACTTAGCCATTGCAGGCTGTGGCGTCATCGTCATTTGCATAACCGCAAATGCAATCAGCAATATTTTTAAAAGACGAACCCCAAACTTCATTTTTCCTTCTTTCTCTTGTACCCTTTTTATCTATTATACCCCCAAAAGGCGCTTTAGTCCAGCATTTTTTTGCTTTTTTATGCTTAAAATCCCCCAAAATAGAGGGATTTCAAACGCACCTTAGAGCCACGCCATATTGACCAGCTGAAGCGCAAAGGAAATAAACAAGCATAATGCAACCAGCGTCAAGCAACATGACAAGAATAAATCGAAACCTTTCTTTGTATAACCTCGCGTTGCTGGAAACACAAAACATACCATTAACAACGGGAAAATAACCACCAAGAAACCGAACTTGAGCAAAATATCAATCATCTTAAATGGGATTGTGACATAAAGCATTAAATAGATAAACAGTATTAGAGCTCCCACCAGCAACATGGAAATGTCAGGAATCATCGTCCCCAAAGTGCCAGATCTGAATGCTTCCACCACAATAGCAGCCCCCAAAGCAATCCCTTGTACCAGCTCGACACTCATACGGCGCAAGACGCAATCAATTGTATCGAACACGTCCACGGACAAAGCTTTGCCCGCAAACTTTGATGGATCATTTTTCTTACAAATCGTCATCGAACGTTGCTCGCCCACAAAGGCCTCGCCCCAACAACCTGCTTCATATTTATATTGCGTGTATTTAATACCACTGGACGTATCCGAGTCAAAATCACCCACCGTCAACATATCGCGGCTGAGACCCGCCCCCATCAAAGCTATTGGCTCAATAAAGATACTTGTCGCAAATGATACAGGTAATGACAGCAAAATAGCCACCAACATCGTTGTGCCCAACCCTTTAAAGATTGTCGTCATAAACTCGCCAATATTGGGGCCGTGCAAAGTCGTGATGAACTTAAAGACCGTCCAGAGCAACCAACCAAACGCACCCACTGCCAACAGTGACAAGAAGATATAGCGCAATTTATTGTAAACGTTTGTGGCCAGTTCGTTAATCGCATAAAAGATTTTTTCAAAAATCGGACAGAACCAACACCCTGAAGAGCCCCCCGACAAGAAGCGCGCCAAAATCGTACCGTACGAGCCCGCAATTGCTTTGCCTTGCGAGTCATTGACCGCTACCACAATCCGATAACACACCGCATTTGCCACGGCAGCAAGAGCATCACCTGGTGCAGCCATGATTTCCCCAATAGTCCTGTCTCTCTCTGCTTCGCCTGCAAAATTAGCCTGAGCACCTGTATTAAAAGCGCGCAATTCCTTTTCTGCTTGCTTACATTTTTGAGTACACGCCTCTGATTCGCCCATTTTTTTGCAGTTTTCGTGACAGATGTTTCGTCCCGCAGTTGCAATTCTAGAAACGTTATTCGAACATTCGAGACAGTGGCCATTTTCCTCAAAATAGGCAAGCTGACCTCTTGCTTTATCCTTGTCACCATACAAAAAGTTTTTAGCAACACTTGCCGCTTGTTGACTCGTCATGGCATCGCAGTCAAAAAAACATTCTGCGTATGCGCCACCAGCGGGCAGCATCAGACACAATCCCAAAGTTAAAATGCTTAAAAAATGCTTCAGACGATTCATTTTAACACTCCCTCAATTCTAAAATTCTAATATTTATTATAGACTCAAAAAAAGATTTCGTCTATAATTATTTATAATAAATTTGTATTACTTTAAAATTAAGGGGATATAAAAATGACAAAAGAGCAACAAAAAATTGTCAATATTTACGAACAATTATTTAAATACAAGCACTTATTAAAAGGCGCACCGATGCTTTCCTTTGCACCCGAGCAAACCCAAAAGGCCGAGTTTGAAGCTTCTTTTGAGCTCTTAAAAGGCGAACTTGATGCCGTTATTGGCTTTCTGTTGGGGCTCAGAATCTACGATTTGACAGTTGGCAATATGCTGGAAAACCTGAGCAAATACTACAAAAAGGACGATTTTTGGCGCCGTTTGTTGCTGGATTATATCGAGATTCGCCAAACTCAAGATGAACAAAAATTAAGCGAGCACAAAGAGCAAATCCAACAGCAAGGTTGGGAACTTTACGATAAAATCGCGCGCTACAACCAACAACGGCGTGAAATTATTAACGCATTTAGCGAAAAACTGGAAGAACGCCACTTTCCAATTAACTCAAAACGTTTATTTAAAAATTATCTGAATATGGCGGATATAGACCCTGACAAAGCGTGGAATGAAATTATTTCTAATCCCGCCGCTTTTGCGCCAATTATTGTGAACAATCCCGCTGGCGAGCGCATTATATCGCCTTCGGCCGCCAAAAAAGCAAACAAAGAAATTGGCTCTTTTATCAAAAAATTAAAGGCTTAACGTAAAAAAACTGGACAGAAACAAAAAAGAATGCTATAATTAAAGCATAATATACATAAGGAGAACGATAATGGCACAAGAAAATACGAAACCTGTAGCGGTTGATGAAGAACCAGGATACTCGATGGCGTCTTTCATAATGACGCACACACCCGATCAGGTGCGTGCTGAGTTCGACAAAAACCCTGTTGGTTTTATGACGGGCATCAACATCCAAGACAAGGACTTGAAGCCCGAGGATATTGAGTTGCGCAAAGAATTGTATTCGATGGTGCGTCCTGTGGTTTCCAGCTCGGAAATCACGGCACTGGCCGAACGTTCGACTCAATCTAAAGCCATTATTCAAGAGCTGATGCAATCGATGGGGATCGACTCTTTTGAAAAAATGACGATTGATCAATTCAATCAAATCAAACAAAACGACCGCTTGATTGAAGCTGCCAAAAACCCTACAGAGCGTGGTTATATGCAAATGTTCGAGCAAACCATTGGCAAGCTTGACAAAGCGCGCGAATACGACTCAAAACAAGCTCAAATCAAAGACCAGTTGTGGAAGTCTATCGAACCTATGGCACAAACCAATGCCGTTGATGTAATGCAAAAATCGTCTCGTGAAAACGCGCCGAAAATGTTGCAAGATTACTTTGCCCGCAAAAATGGAGGCAACACAAATACGGCCGACACAACCAATGCAAATAGCGAAAACGCACAGGCAACGCAACAAGCGGCGTCCGCGCATTCAAACTATGCATTCACAAACAGTATGCCAACAACCGACAACACAACGAACATTTCAATTGGCGGCAATGTATCAGAGGCTGAGCAGCCTGTCACGGCAGACGGTGTTTCTGCGCCACGGACAGCTATCGACAGCGATGCAACCGTCAATGTAGCAGCTCCCGCGCCAGAGGTCGGCATTGATGTTGTACAACCTGCTGAACAGCCCACAGAAGCAGCTTTAACTTTGGATGCGACCGACAACAATCCGAATTATACGTATGACGCAAACAAAGGTAATGCGGCACCCGATATGACGGTCAACGGTGACTTGTCTGAAGCGATTCAGATGCCAAACATTGCGGCAAATGCGCCCGAAAAAGGCGAAGTAAAAAACGGGATGCCTATTGAAACACTCGACTGGACAAAGGGCTATAAAATGTCGCCAATGGCACGCCGTGATTTAAGAATGCGTCACCGTGATGCGTCTTTAGAGCATATGATGAACGACTTTGCGCACGCGGGCTCGCCCGAGCAAGCCTTTACAAGATTGTTTATTAACTTAATGCTTTACCCGTTAGGAACAATGGCCTATGCGCTGGATGTTAAGGCGACAAAGCAAGAAGAAAAGAACAGATACGCAAAAGAGCGGCAAAACCAATACGATGATATGATGGCGAACTTGAAAGGCTTGGACAGCACGGCTCGTGAGCGCGCTATTCATAAGGACTTTATCAAGTCAGCAGGTGACGTATACAGATTGGCACAAAATGTGCGCGAACAAAACCCTGACTTATTGGATAAGCTGGGCATCAAGTTTGACAAAGACGGCAATGCAATCAGCGTGAATGAAAAGCAAAAAGAAAAGTTGGAAAAAGAAGTCTTATCCAAAAACTATACAAGTTTGTACAACCACTTGCCAACTGAGGGCAAGCTAAAGGAAATGTACGAACAAGTCAAAAAGCTGGATTCGATGGGTTATTACAAGCTTGCCGAGCAAGCGATGCAGCAAAAGATTGACGCAGAAAATTCGAATCGCGAACCGACAAAGTTGAACGATGCACACGCGCAAACGAACTCGCAACAACAACGCAGAAACTTGAAAGATGATTTAAAGAACTTCCAAGCGGCGTCCCGCGACTTTCAACAAGAAGCCGTCACAGTTCGTGGCAATCGTTATGAACTGGATCGTGCTCGGCAAAACTCGCCCGATATGGCGAATGTCAATATCTCGATCAACACCAAAAACAATGGTCGCGAATAATTGCCATTAAACAAAAAATAACGCAAAAGCTCTTTTAAAAAAAGGGCTTTTGTTTTTTTACCAAGCTCGAAGAATCTGTCAACGCGATAAAAAACGGATATATTTAATTTTTATGATACGGGTGACCAATGCTAATCGTATAAGCGCGATAAAGCTGTTCTGTCAGCACAACACGCATCAGCAAATGCGGCAATGTCATTTTGCCAAAGCTAAGCAATAAATCCGCACGATCGCGCAATGCATCTGTGTGCCCCTCTGCGCCCCCAATTAAAAAGACGACATCTTTGACGCCGTTATCTTGCCAGCGAATCAAGCGAGAAGCGAACTCTTTGGAAAACATCGTTTCACCCCGCTCGTCCAGCGCAACCACTCGAGCGCCCTGTGGCACGTGCTCGAGCAACAAACGGCTTTCTTCAGTCTTACGCGCAGCACCTGTTAGGCCTTTTTTGGCCTCCAGCTCTACAATCTTTATTTTCCAACCACTTTGCTTGATATATGCGTCTATCAAGGTTTGCTCAGGCGCGGTCTTTTTCAATTTGTCAATCGCAATTATTGTTAAAATCATTCTAAGCTCCTGAGAAATCATATTAAATGAGATGGCCTCGAAAAACAAGAAAAAAAAGGTTTGACTTCAAGAAAAACTTATTTATACTAAACATCAGTGAAAGAGAGGAACAATGCAAAACGAACATTTTAAACACATCGCTCAATTATACGCCGCCGCCAAAGGGTATGAATTATCGCCTTTTGCAGACAAGATTATTAACCGCTGTTTAAACGCATGCGAAGGCAAATGCCCTTGCGATATGACGCGTGGTTATTGCCCTTGTGGCGAGCACGTCAAAGAAGTCGAATCGATGGGACATTGCCATTGCAATTTGTTTGTCAAGAAATCTTAAATACTCCCTTGAAAACAGATTGTTGACAAAAGCGCCTGCCTGACGGTAAGCGCTTTTTTTGTACCCTGATGCAAAGACGCCCTAAAGCCCATTTACCCAGCCCACAAAAAACGCCCCACATTTGGAGGGGCGCTTTTTGGATTAAAAGAGCACGGATTTAAAATAATTTGAATGTGCTTTTTTGCTTGCGCTCATTTTCTGGCTTAAAGGCAGCCGCTTGCTTTTGAGCCTCGGCTTTATCCTCGGGCGCAATTTGCGAATTCACAATCGTGAGCGTTTCCGTCACTTGCGTCAACAACGGATCCTTTGCGCGCGCTTGAGAAATCGACAACCATTTATAGCATTCGATTGGATTAGGCTCGACAATCTTGCCCTCACAATAAGCACGCGCCACATAAAAAGCACCTTCTGCATCGCCATTTTCAGCCGCTTGCGTGTACCATTTCAAAGCACCTGCTTGATCTTGCAAACGGTGCTCGACAATCTTGCCCCAGTATGTAAAGGCATCAGGGCGACCACTATTACCAAAGTCGGTGACTGTTTTTTCAAGAGCGCTTGTATCTTTGTTAATCAACGCTTGCTCGACATCATCGGCCAAAATACCATAGTCAGAACCGTCCGCCAAAACGGCAATATTCTGCTCTTTGAGCGTACGTAATGTATCGGCGTCATTAAAGCCTGGAATAACAGGCAAAGCCGCCATACGTTCATCTTCTGGCACTGTGTTTGCCGCAGGCGTTGGAGTCCAACTTCTGGCCAGTTGCTGAGCGATAACTAAGTTCTTTGTATCCTTAATCTGTCCTGCCAAACTGTCACGACGATCGGCTGCCCAAGCACCCGTTTCGTCCGTGTTATAGGCGGCCATAATGCTGTACCAAGCATAAGCTTCCACAATGTTAAGCATACGGCTGTTAGAGGATAACAATTCGGCCAAATCCTTTTGCGCAGGCACATAGCCTTGAGACGCTGCCCGAGAAATCCAACGCAGAGCAAGGCTGTAATCTTGTGGAATACCACGACCGAACAAGTACAAAAGACCCAGCTGATGTTGCGCAGGGGCATAACCTTGCAATGCCGACAGTTTGAAATATGCGCTGGACACCACAAAGTCCTTATCCAAAAACTCGCCACTATTATAAAGCTCGCCCAACGTAAAGAGCGCTTCTTTATCGCCTGCACGACCTGCTGTTTTCAGCAAAGACAAACCGTCATCGACATTCTTTTCAATGTCTTTGCCCTCAATCAACATACGCCCCAGTTTAGAGGCTGCTGTCGTATTGCCTGCGTTATAGGCCTTTAAATAATACTCGGCTGCTGTGGACATAGACTTTTCCACGCCGAGCCCGTTTTCATACATCAAGCCCAAATGATAGGCTGCGATATTGTTGTTTTCATCGGCAAGATACGAAAACTCTTCGAAAGCTTTGTCATACTTCTTTTGTTCGAAAGCCTTAACACCGTCTTCCAAGCTGGCAAAAGCAGGCAAGCTGACCAGCGCGGAACACATCAAACATAAAAGCCATTTTTTCATCATTATAAAAGCCCTTTCTTTAATTGATTTTCTTTATTTTATCACAAAAATTTTTTTCGTCCACATATTTTTACTTTTTTAAATACTTTGTCGGATCTACTGCTTTTGTGCCTTTGCGGATTTCAAAGTGCAGCTGCGGCTTTGCCACATTGCCAGTCGTTCCCACTTTGCCAATCACTTGACCTTTTTTAACGCTTGCGCCTTTGGGCAGGTTAAAACTATCCGCGTGCGCATACGCCGACACCCAGCCATCTTTATGCTTAATCAACATCAAATTACCAAAGCCTTTAAGTTCGCTGCCGACATAAGCCACAACGCCATTTTCGGCGGCTTTAATAGGTGTGCCTTTGGCCGACAAAATGTTAATGCCGTCATTGCGTCTGCCATTGCCCGATACACCAAATGAGGAGGCAATTTTGCCTTGCACAGGCCACATAAAGCCACCCGAGCGGTTGGGCAAAGCAGGCATTTTTACGCGCGGGCTGGAAGCTTTGGCTCGGCGAGCTAAAACGGGCTTTGTATTGCGCTCGGTTGCATTTGTGTTTTGAGAAGCCACCCCTTTGGACGTGCTGTCCAGTGCTCGCACGCCATAGTCTGAATTGTCACTGTAGGCCGCTTTGGCTAATGTCGCAGGCAAATATAAATGCTGACCAATTGATAATGTATAAGGCTCTTTAATGCGGTTTTGCTTAGCAAGCGATCTGTATTCAACGCCATAAGTGCGCGCAATGCTGTAAAGCGTTTCACCTTTTTTAACTGTATGGACTTGGGCACGCGGGATTTTCAACACTTGACCTTTTTTGAGCATATACGGAGGCTCAAGGTTATTTTCCTCAATAATTGTGCGGGTTGGCACTTGGTACTTGCGCGAGATTGAATAAACCGTATCCTTGGCACGCACAGTATAGTCTTTCGGCTCGAGTGACGCCAAAAAAGAGGCCGAATCATAGCCACACCCTGTTAATAAAATCAACAAAAACAGAGTGAGCGCAAAACAAAAGCAATGACTGACGCGTCCTTTCATAAAAAAAGACTATAAACCCAAAAACGTTAAGAAAGAATAAACATCTCAGATGCGAATCAAATGAATCTCAAGCAACGGCTTTTTGCCATACATCTCGGAGATGAAATGGCGAATCGTCATGCGGATTTCTTCTTTGAGTACATCATCGTTCTTTTTCTTTTCGGCAGGCAAAGCACGCACGACTTCATAGACTTCGCTAATCAAATCTTCCTGAGCCCCTTCATCATCCGTCAAAAGCCCAAAAGAGCTGAGCTGAGGCGTGCCTAAAATGTCGCCGTCTTTGTTCACAACAACCGTTGCCACAACAGATCCTGCGTCCACCATTTTGCGGCGTTTTTTAATCACGCTGGCGTCAATTGGAATAATCTTTTTGCCGTCCACCGCTAAGCAACCAACAGGCACTTCGCCCAAAATCTCGGGCTCGGCATCGTTAAGCTCTAACACATCGCCCTCTTCAATGTTAATCGCTGCTTTTGCGCCCCATTCCAGCGCGAGCTTGCGTTGTTCAATTAACTGCAACGCGTCCCCGTGGACTGGCACAACCAGGCGTGGCTTAATCATTTGATGAAGTTGTTTGACTTCTTCTTGCGCAGGGTGCCCAGAAACGTGGACAAGCGCGTCACGGTCGGTGATGATTTGACAGCCTTTCATCATCAAACGGCGCTGCAAAGCGGCAATGCTTTGCTCGTTGCCTGGGATAATGCGGGACGAGAAAATCACCACGTCATCGGCCGTCAACTGAATGCGCGAGTTAGACTTGCTCGATGAGATCTTAGAAAGCGATGAGAATGGCTCTCCTTGCGATCCTGTACAAATGTAAACGATTTGATTGTCCGCAATTCCTTCGGCTTGTTCTTCGGTTAAAAACTCTGGAATATCCTTTAAATAGCCTGTATGACGAGCGGCATCATCAATGCGCCACAACGAACGCCCCAGCAAGCATACCTGACGGCCATTTGCTTCAGCGGCTTTGGCAATGTTGTGCATACGCGTCACGTTGGAAGCAAAGCACGTAATGAAAATGCGGCCTTTTTGAGCGGCAAAAATATCAATCAGCGAGTTTGCCACATCGGCTTCCGTTTCCTTTTGAGACGGCGTAAAAATGTTTGTCGAGTCCGACACCAGTGCAAGCACACCTTTCTTGCCGATTTTTTCCAGTTCGGAAATGTCCATATCAGGATTTGAAAGCATATCTTTTTCAAACTTCCAATCGCCCGAGTGCAAAACTGTTCCTTCTTTGGTCGAAATCGCCAACATATTAGGCTCTGGAATTGAATGGTTGATCGAGATAAACTTCACCGTAAATGGCGACAAGTCAAGGGTTGATCCTTTTTCCACAACATTGACTTCTGCACGGCGTGCTAAGTCCATTTCCATCAGTTTGTCTTCAATCAACTCGGCCGTGAAAGGCGTTGCATAAATCGGGCATTGCAAGTCTTTCCATAAATAACCAATCGCGCCAATATGATCTTCGTGCCCGTGTGTTGCCACAAGTCCCACAATGTCCTTTTTGTGTTGCGCAATAAACTTTGGATCAGGTAAAAGCAAATCGACACCAGGGAAGTGATCATCGGAAAAACCGATACCACAATCCACAACCAGCCATTTGCCCTTATACCCATAAAGGAAAAAGTTCATACCAATTCCCGTTGCGCCGCCCAAAGGTACGAACACAAAAGAGTCCTTTGGAATAACGCAATCAGTTGTTTGCTCTTCTTTGAGCTGTTCATTTTTTTTATTCATTTAATATCCTTTTAAAAAATCTATAATTTAAAAATATCGCCTGCAGTAATCAATCGCGTTTGCGTGTTTGTTTTTAAAATCAAAGCACCGTCTGGGTCAATTCCCTCAAAAACGCCCGTCAAAGTTTGGTTTGGCATTCTGACATTGATTGTTTGACCCAACAAAGTTGCAAACTCTAACCAACGATTACGCACGGCTGTAAAACCATACTGTTGATAGCATTCTATCACATCTTGAAGGTTTTGTAAAATGTTATCTAAAATAATTCTGGGCTCGGCCTCAGCGCCCCAGTCTTTTAAACACCCGACAGGATACATCATCTGTCCGCTAGGTGCGGATAAAATATTCACACCAATCCCGATAATCAACTTGTCATCGGTTGCCTCCAGCAAAATACCACAAATTTTTTTGCCCTCAACCCAAATGTCGTTTGGCCACTTAATGCGCGGCGATAAAAAAGACAATGCCTGCACCACTGCCAAAGCCGCAATAAACGAATAGTGTTGTGGATTTTTGGGCTTTGGCAAAGTAATGCTCGTCATCAAATTACCCTGCCCGTCTTGCCATGAGCGCCCAGAGCGCCCACGACCGTTTGTTTGTCTGCCCGCATACACAGCGCTATAGGGTGGCAAAACACGTGCTAGATCATTTGTGCTGGCGCAACTTTCGACAAATGAGACGTTAAACTTTTCCATTTTTCTTATTTTTAACAAGCGGCAATATGCTGTATAGATAAATCACCACGCTGAGCACCAGCAGACCAAAGCCCAAAGTCGTCCACGCATCCCACGTGGAAATGCTGAGTTTTAAATTCAAGCGCGACAAGTTCAAAACGCCCTCACGCGACAACAAAATCGCCACACCATAGACATAGCTTGAAAACGCAACCAAGCCTTGCTGCACAGCTTTGGCGAGTTGCTCCATCGTATGCTTTTTGCTGGCTTTGAGCAAAACAAAGGCAACGTGAAATAAGCCAAGCCCCAGCAGCAATGTCACTAAATCGAGCGAAATTGCCACTGTGATAAACGCAACAAAGGGCAACAGGAAAAAGAGCTTTGGCAAAGCTTTGCGCCCTGCACCTTGTTTCAGCACCAACACATAGCCAATGCACAACAGCGCCCAAATCACCCACAATTCAATGGCACACACTTGCCCCAGCGCGGAAGAGCTGAACGAGCTAATTGCATTTAATTGCACCGTGACACCCAAAAGAAAAAATGCGCTGCCCAGCATTGCGGTTGATATTTTCTTTGCAAAAAACACTGCAAACGATGAAAGCGCACACAGCGCAAGTGCTATCCACAAAAAAGTAAAAAAGTCAAAGTCCATCATTTGCGTTTTTCCCTTAACGTCATCACAAACAAACTTGCAATCAGAACAAAAGCAATGCCTGCCATTGTCCAAAAACGTGTTTGCGTTTCATTAAAAACTGTATGAAGCGACAAGCTATTTTGCATAAAAAAGCTGATATCGCGCGCCAGATAGCTTTTAATGCAATTCAGGCATAAAATGCTGGCTTGATAAGATTTTAAGCAAAACGCAATGCACGCCCACAGTGAGATATTCAAAATCACTTTTGCGGGTTTTAATGCTACGGCTGGCAAAGTTGTGTTTTGAGGCAAGCTTTGCACCAAAAGCGCCACTACTCCAACGCTCAGCGCTGCAAAAACTGGCACTGCAATCAATTCTGATACCCAGCCCATCAGCACGAACAACAATCCGATTAAGACCAAATAAACTTTACTCATCTTTTAAAATTTTTCTTTCATACGCAAAAAGTCGTTTGGCAAAGAATAACCCTCTGGCTTAATAAATTGCCCTAAGTTGCTCGGCAACGGAATGCGGAAGTTTGTCTTGCGCTTGCCAACTTTGTTGTCCGCCGAGAAAATAATTTCCAGCGCATTTTCCTGTTGTGACAAGAATACCGACATACGCTTAAACTCGGCATCCGCCAACTTCACCAAATAAGGGCTTGGATACGTTGCAGGTGTGTATTTAATTCGCGTATCAGAGGCGGCTGACAGCTCGAAGTTTTTCAGCGTTGTCGTCCCATCTTGCAACTGAAGCGTCAAGTTAATCGCACCGTGGCCTGCCACCCTCAAGTCTTTGACTGTCGTAGCGCGCACAAGCTTTTGCAGCGACATATTTCCGCCGTTGAACGAGAACGAATACTGCGCTGCATCATAGTTGTACCACATCGGTTCGGCATTCAGCTCATAGCCTGCCAGCTTCATTTTGGAAGACGACAAGTTAAATTGCTTGCGCGATGCATCAAAGAAAACCAATGCGTCTATGTTCGTAAACGGCAGCACAGTATCTATCGCGCGTACATAGATTTTTTGTTCGCCTTGCGCCCCGAATGGCACCAGTTGCGTCAAATTTAAAATCGAGTTTAACTGACGGACTTTTGTGTTGCCATACGTAAAGGAAACGTTATCCAACAACACTTGCAACGGCCCCGAAATCGAGCGTGCATTTTTGTAATGAATGCGTCCTTTAAAGCTGAGCGCGCCAGTCACATCTTTCAAATCTTCGCTAAAATACGTCGACAGCTGTGCGGGCGATAAATTCGTCTCATTAAACACAATCGGTTTGTTTGTCTTGATGGACATCAAAACTTCATTAGAATATGGGTGATAATAGCCGTTTGTGCTCAAATTTACTTGCCCATTTTTCGTTTCAATATCCGCCGTGAAGTAATAGTCGCTGTTAAGCAATGCTTTTAACTTAAAATCGGGCTTAAAATAACCCAAGTTAGCAACCGACACATCATTGCTGGACAATTTCAAAGTCCCTTCCTTGTCAGACAATACCGCCGACACATCACCTTTGCCAACTGTAATTTGAGCGTTTTTAATTTCCTCCAACCTGCTTTCGATATTGGCATTAAACGAGTAATCAGACAAGCTTACATCACCTCGAATAGAACCTTGCCCCAACTGAATGTTAGTTTCAAAAGGTTTGGATAATACGGCTGTTTGTTGGAGTGTGAACGAAGTTGGATTAAACTCTGTCGTAAACTTTAACACACCCTGTGACAGAACAAAGGCCTTTTCGCGAATAGGCTCGAACGTCAAACGCAGCGGATAAGGCGCAATTGAAAACTCCGTTCCGTGGTAGTTATAGCGCGGCATAAGCAACACTAAATCCGAGTTTTTCGTCAGTTTAAACGAACATTCATTCGCGGCACAGTTTGTCACACCATTGCCCAAAAACTGAATTGTATCGGCCTTAAAGTTTTCCGTACGGTAGTTCGTCACTTTTACGCTGATTGGTGAGTTTGTTTTAAAACCCGTTAAATCTTTGTTTATCTGCACATCTATCAACGATAAATCATAAATAGTTTCGCCTTTTTCTGCGGGTGTATTCATCGTCATTTTTACATTATAGCGCCGTCCCGCAGGTGTAATTTGCACACTTGTTTTTTTAACCACCGAGCCACTTGTCAATGTACCGTTAAAATCTAACGTAGACAGTCGCCCTTTTCTTGTTTTAAGCGTAATTGAGCCCTTAACATCTTGCTTGCCCAAAGTCGGCAAAGTCAGCTGGCCTTTTACAATCTCGAGCGACCAATCAGACGAGCCTGAATCAAAAACGCCCGTTGCATTGGCTTGCAACGTCAAAAACTTGTGCGTAAAGGCAAACGGAAAGACGATTTGCTTTTTAGCACCCAGCGAGCCTAATCCTGAAAAGTTGACGGGCAGTTTATATTCTTTGTTGCCGATGTAAACAACCGAGTTTTCAAAACGAATAGAATCGATTGCAAACAACATCGTGCTGTTAAACAAGCGCGATCTGAGCAAAACTTGTGAGAACGCATCCAACGTATTGGTGGATGTATCGCCTTCTTGAATGTAAATCTTCAGCCCCGTCACCTCTGCAAACGGGATTTTTTTGGACAATAAATCCGCGAAACTGTACTGCAAGCGAATCTTATCAATTGTCAGCAGGCCATTATTTTCTTTGAGTTTATTGACTGTTAATTCAGACAGAGAATATGACAAGGATTCAAAACTGATATTTAAATGATTTTGCTTTAAATAGCCACGCAGCAAAGGCTCGAGCGTAAAGTAAAACACAAAACACACAACAAAGAAACTCAAGCCCACGAGGTAAGCAAAAAACTTTGCAATAATCCACAGTTGATTGAGCGCACGCAGTGTTTTGGCATTTTTTTCCTTAAATTCGTTATAGCCTCGTCTGATCTGTGCCATAATGTGTTGAAAGTTCAACCAACGCCCCAGCTGAGAGCGCATTTGTTGCTTTGCGTTTTCTCGAGCAGCTTCTTCTTCAGCTTTGCGTCTGTCTGGTTCGGAAATAATATCGAGCAGTTCATTTTTATTAGGGAACGGTGGAGTTGCTAAAATATCCTCTTCCGAAAAGCGCACATCTTCTGGTGCTTTTGGAGGCATTTTCAAGCTTTTAAAATTGCTCAAATCATTAAAATTGACAGACTCACTTCCATCATTTTTCTGAAAATGAGTCGACTTTGGAGGACCTGCATATTCTTCCGTTGCTTGTGGCTTGTTTTTATTATCTGTCGTATCTGTCATTTTCCTACCCCTTTTTGTTTGCTCATCTGCTAGTGTAGCAAACTTTTATAAATTTTCAAGCTTTTGTTTAAAATCTTTTTCCGATATAATAGCGATGCCCAATTTTTCGGCTTGTTTAGCCTTAGATCCTGCATTTTGCCCCATAATGACATAGTCAGTTTTGGCCGACACACTGCCCGATACTTTGGCGCCCACGCTCAAGGCAAGCGCTTTGGCTTCATCACGCGTCATTGTTTCTAATGTACCCGTGAAAACGACTGTTTTTCCCGTAAAGGCCGTCTCACGCTTATGACTTTCAAACGGCAAGATTTTGATTTGCGTTTTTAAAACTTCAAGCAACGCAATATTTTTTTCTTCGGCAAAAAAGTCGATGATTTCTTGTGCCATCACTTCACCGATGCCGTCTATCGCGGTCAGCTCGGCCATTGCGTCAGGCGATCGCATTTTATCCTTAAATGCGTCAAAGCTTGTAAAGCGCTCGGCCAACAGACGCGCCGTTGCTTGGCCAACGCTCATGATGCCCAGCGCAAAGATAAACTTATCCAGCGCGACCCCTTGTTTGACTTTATCAATTGCATCAGACAATTTTTGTGCCGACTTAATGCCCCAACCTTCCATTTGGCGCAACGCGTCCCCGTGCTTTTGTGCAAAGTCGAAAATGTCCGCGGGATTTTTAATCCAGCCCAACTCAAAAAAAGTTTCCATATTCTTTTTACCCAAGCCCTCGATATCCAAAGCGTCTTTGGATACAAAGTGTTTCAAGCGACCCAGCGCTTGCGCCGAACACACAAGCCCGCCACTGCAATAATGCACCGCCTCATCAGGCTCACGCACAACATGGCTGCCACACACAGGGCAAACTTTCGGGAACTCGAACGGCTTTGAATCGGCGGGACGCTTGTCTTTTTTAACCGCAATGACTTGCGGAATCACATCGCCCGCGCGTTGAATCACAACGATGTCTTTTTCACGAATGTCCTTGCGTTCAAGCTCGTCTTGATTATGCAAGGTCGCGTGAGACACCATCACGCCACCTACGTTAATCGGCTCTAAATCCGCCACAGGTGTTAAAGCTCCCGTTCGCCCGACTTGAATGCGGATTTTATTTAATCTTGTCAGCGCTTGCGTGGGCGGAAACTTGTGAGCAATCGCCCAGCGCGGTGCACGCGCAATAAAGCCCAAGCGGCGCTGATAGTCCATTCGATTGACCTTATAGACAACGCCGTCAATATCAAATGATAAGTCCGCGCGAATTTCTTGCATACGACGATAGTACTGCACAAGGTCTTCTTGCGTAGCGCAAAAACGCACTTCATCGCTGACACAAAAGCCCCAGCTTTTAAAAAGCTCCAACAGTTCCCATTGCGTTTGCCATGTTTGCTCGGACGCATACCCCGTTGTGTAGGCAAATAAGCTTAAGTTGCGCTCGGCCGTAATAGCGGGATCCAGCTGACGCAGTGAGCCTGCTGCTGCATTTCTGGGGTTTGCAAAAACTTTTTTGCCCAACGCTTCATTTTGAGCATTCAGCGCAAAAAAGTCGCGTTTAGTCATAAAGACCTCGCCACGGATTTCAATTTCTTTTGGCCAGTTTGAGCCTTGTAGTTCCAATGGAAAGCCTTTAATCGTACGAATGTTAGCCGAGATATCCTCGCCCACCGCACCGTCTCCCCGCGTAGCGGCCTTAACAAAGCGCCCGTTTTCATACAACGCCGAATAAGAAAGCCCATCGATTTTGGGTTCGGCAACAAACTCTAACGCCTCCGTTTCGGACAGATTTAAAAAGCGGCGAATGCGATCGACAAACTCGGCAATTTCGCCCTCCTCAAAAATATTCGAAAGCGATAACATAGGTTCTTTATGTGTGATTTTGGCAAAGCTGTCCACCGCTTTGGCGCCCACTTTGACCGAAGGTGAGTTTTGAAGCACTAGTTCAGGAAACCGAGCCTCTATCGCCTCGTTGCGTTTTTTGAGGGCATCATATTCCATGTCCGCCAAAAGCGGGGCATCGTCTCGGTAATACGCATCGTCCAGACGCGCAAGCTCAGCTGCCAGCGCTTTGAGTTCGTCACGGGCTTGCTCGAGGTTCAGTTCGGATACAGGGATTTGTCTTAAACGCATGATTTCTCCAATAAAGTTTTAGCCGCCGCTCGTGCTTGCTCAGTCACTTGTTCACCCGACAGCATCCGCGCGATTTCCTCCAACCGCGCCGCCTCATCCAAAGGCTTAATCGTTGTCAAAACAACGCCGTCATTGGTTGCGGATTTTGATACTTGAATATGCGATAAACCAAACGCCGCCACCTGCGCCGAATGCGTGACAACCAACACTTGCCGCTCTTTGCCAAGGCGTGCCAAACGTTGCCCTACTGCCGAAGCCGTGGCGCCACCAATACCACTGTCAACCTCGTCAAAAATCAAAGTCGGAATATCCTCAAGCCCCGCCAAATTGACCTTCAGCGCCAACATAAAGCGTGCAAGCTCACCACCCGAGGCAACCTTATTTAAAGGTGCAATGTCAGTGCCCGCATTGGTCGCAATGCAAAATGTCGCTTTGTTTAATCCTGTTTCGGTGGCTTCTTGCTCGGGCAAGTCTTCCAGCACCGTCACAAAACGCGCCTTGTCCAATTTAAGCGCAGGCAATTCACCACACACCGCTTTATCCAACTTTTCGGCTGCCTTGTGGCGTAAAGCACTCAGCTCAGCCGCCTTTGACAGGAATGCCAAACGTTTAGTTTGCTCGTCTTGCCTTAATGCCAGCAGCTCATCTTCGCCCTTGTCAATCAGCCCCAGCTTTTGTCTGTAGTCGGCCAACGTTGCGGGCAACTCATCACACTCAACGTGATATTTGCGCGACAAGTCTTTCAGCGCAAAAAAACGTTCGTCCACACGCTCCAACTCTTGCGCTGGATCTTCAAATGAAGAGGCAATGCTTTCCAGCTCGTCACTGGCCACAGCCAGATTTTCCGATGCCATATCCAGAGACGCAATAATGTCGTCAAACTTATTGGGAATAAAGCGCGCCGCTTTTTCCAGCTCGCGCATTGCCGAAGAAAGCTGTGATTGCAGCGAACTGCCTGAGCTTGTCGAAATAATCTGATACGCCGCATTCAGGCTTTCGGTAATTTTTTCCGCATTCATTAAAGAAGTGCGTTTTTCGCTAAGCTGCTCCTCCTCTCCCACCGCAGGATTAAAAGCTTCCAATTCTTTAACGGCGTGCGATAAAAACTCTTCATCGGCCTTGGCTTTTTGCAAAATCTCTTCGGCCTTAGCGACCTTTTTTTGCTGCGCCCGCCAATCCTGATAAGCGTTTTTGCACAACAGGACGGTTTCAGATAACTGACCATAGCTGTCCAGCACGCCCAAATGAGTGGCGGGATTAAGCAAACTATGCGAGGCAAACTGACCGTGTATTTCAACAAGCGTGTCGCCGAAAAGCCTGAGCAGATTCACGCTGACAGGCGTATCGTTGACATAGGCTTTACTCTTGCCGTCCTTTGTCAATGTGCGGCGCAAAATCAGAGTTGTATCGGCCTCCAGATCGTTTTCTTTGAGCATTTGATACGCGGGGTGCGATGGCGTAATGTCAAACTCGGCCGTCACCGACAGGCTGTCTTGTCCGTGGCGCACTAAGCCAGCATCGGCTCTAGCGCCCAGTGCCAACGACAACGCGTCCAACAAAATTGATTTACCTGCGCCCGTTTCGCCCGTAAACACGCTGAGCCCTGCATTAAACTTCAGCTCAAGCTTGTCAATTAACACAACATTACGAATCAGCAAGGATTGCAACATAGCTTACTTCTTCCCTTTGGCTTGCATCAGTGCATAGGCTTTTTTATACCACACAGACGATGGATAATTATAGCCCAACACGGCCGCAGAGCGTTCTGCTTCTTTATCCAGCCCCAGCGCAAGGTACGTTTCTGTCAAACGATAAAGCGCTTCTTCCACCTGTGTTGTGTTGGGATAGTTGCGCACAACATCGGCGAACCGATTGAGCGCCGCTGCATAACGGCCCTGTTTCTGGTAATACCGCCCGATTTCCATTTCCTTGCCCGCAATATGATTGTATGTCAAGCGGATTTTACCCACAGCGTCTTTCGCATAATCCGATTGTGGATACAGAACAATTAAGCGGTTAAACGTTTCGTACGCTTTTTGCGTTGAATCTTGAGCACGGCGAATGTCTGTAATTTGCTCGTAATAGCACATTCCTTTTAAATAATGGGCATACGGCGCATAGCGATTGCCTGGGTGCAAGCTTAAAAAGCGATCCAGCGCCAAAATGGATTCGGTGTATCTGGGTTGTTTATAATAAAGGTACGCCGTCATAATCTGAGACTTCGCCGCCCACTCCGAATAAGGGTGCTGACGCTCGACTTCCTCAAACAACTTAATGGCTTGCGTATAATCTTCGCTTTCGACTTTATCCATTGCCTCGTTATATAAATCTCCAACGGTGCGCTCTGGCAAGACTTTTTCACTCGAGCACGCGGCGATAAGCAAAACCATCATCAACGAAAGAAGTATTTTTTTCATCATAAAATCCTTTTAATTTTTCTTCTTCTAACATAGTATAGAATTAAAAAAAAGGCAAAGACTTTTTAATTAAAGGCCTTTTTTAGGAGCAATTACTAAACACGGCATTGATTTTGTGGCCAAGATTTGACAGGCGGCCATAGCGTCTTCCTTTGTTTCAAAGCCGCTGAGGCGCGAGCGGAACAACGCCGAATTTTTCGGCAACTCGACCGATTTTGTCGCAATGTGCACATAGGACAAAGCAGATGATGCTTGCTCTTCTGCACGTTCTTTGCTTGAAAACGCACCGATTTGAATGCTCCAATCCGCAGGCACATAGTCACCTTGCTGCACCGAAATGGTATCGTCTTCATACGCAAAATCAGGAATGGACGCCAGCAAAATCTGGTTTCCTGTTGCGGTCAGCTCGGCCACCTTTTGGCGCGTGTTTTGCACGCTTGCAATAAGAACAGGATCATAAATATCACGGTGAGATTTGGAAATAAATGCTTTTTTCAAAAATGGGTTATCGCCAAGCGCTGCCAGCTCTTTTTGTTTAATCTTGACTTGCTTAAAGCCTTTGTCAAGGAGCGAGCGCATTTGTCTGTCGCGCTTTTCGGCCGAGTTTTGCCCAATCACAACACCGACAAGCGTGCGATTGTTGCGCGTGGCTGTGGAGACTATGTTATAACCAACGGCCGATACAAAGCCCGTTTTAAAGCCTTCGGCTCCTTTGTAATACAGCAAAATAGAGTTGTGCGAATAATACGTCTTGCCGTTAAACTTGAACATCTTTGTCGAAAACAAAGGATAGTATTGTGGAAAGTGATTGATCATCGCAATGGCTAAAATCGCCATATCTTTGGCGGAGGTCACTTGCTCGGGATTATGCAGCCCCGATGCATTTTTAAAGGTCGTATCGGTCAGTCCTAAATCTTTTGCGAATCGAGTCATCATCACAGCAAACTCTTCTTCAGACGGCGCAAGCCCTTCCGCAAGCACAACCGCCGCGTCGTTTGCGGACTTGACAATCAGCGCCAAAATCGCGTCACGCACGGTAATGACTGAACCTTCTTTTAAGTACAGCTTTGATTTAGGTTGGCGCGCCGCGTGCTTAGAGACAGGCAGCAAATCATCCATTGTGATAATGCCTTTTTCCAGCGCGTCAAAGGTAATGTAAAGCGTCATCACTTTTGTCAGCGAGGCGGGATATTGTTTGCGATCCGCATTACGGGCACTCAAAACATAGCCGCTTTGCACGTCAGCCACCAAAGTAGACGTCACCGCTTTTGCAGGCGATGCCATAAAACACACCATCAAAATAAACAATAATCGCTTTAACACCAATCAAAACCTTTCCATATTTTATTTTCTACTATAAACATTAACAAAATATTTACAAGCACAAATAATTTATGTAAAAACTTGACAAAACTTTTTCTTTGAGGTATACTGAACTACATCGTCAAAGCATGAAAGGAAAAATGAATGGACTACACATACGAAAACTTAAAAGAAATGATTAAACACGAATCTGACCGTGTCGTGTTGGCAATGATGCACTTTCATAAACATCCCGAGGATGGATTTCAAATCGTTTACGACATCATTGAAAACGAAGATGCCGTTATGTTTCGCCACTTATCCAAAATAAACACGATTCAGCAAGTTTATCAACAAATCCCAGATTCCGAACCGACCATTTGGGACGAAATTTTAAAGCAAGGCAAATATGATTTTTTAACAAAAATCATTAACGATAGAAACGCGAATCTTTCTTATGATGACTTGCGCGAGATGCACGGAGCATTAAGACGCAAATCGACCCTGACTAATGAGCCGAAAAATATTAGAGCCATGAATAATGTGTATCACACAATTGTGTCCAAAGAATCGCACTTAACTCGAATGGTGCAAGAGGCTGACGTTGTGCTCGACAGCCAGCAAAAAGGAGATTATCCTGACATTACGATTGGTACACCTGGAGAAAAATCATACTTATTTAAAGGCATTCAACGGAAATATATACAAGATGATAAGCTTTCCGAAGCGCTGAAGAAAACAGCCGTTGCCTACTTTGAGCATGCCTACGAAACAGCTTTACCTGACGACAAGATTGATTTTGATCACCTTGACAGTATGCAAATGAGCGAAAAAAAGACTTTCTCGGACGTTGAACTCGAATATGACGACTTTATGCATAGTTTTGAAACCGTGTATAATTCCAGTTTATCACAAGCGGACGAATTTGCCGCCGCTCGTAGCGTTTTTGCGAAATCCGCTCACAAGGGTTTGTTAATAGATTTTGAAAAAAAAGGTGGCTCTTATGTCTTGGTTGCGGGCAATCACACATCTATCAACGGACAGTCCTCTGGCGGTTGTATCACGTTGGTAAACGAGTTTAATGCAACTTTGTATCACGAACTTATCCATGAATTTGATACACAAGAGCACAAAATCTCAGACTCGCCATTTTTCAAAAAAGTTTTTACATATATGGACGAAGAGCTTGAAAAACACGTGACACACTATCTTTTTGGACAAAAGAGCTTTTGGACATTTACCTTACATAACAAAAAAGAATATAATGCACGCAAAAAAAACTTTAACCAAGAGTATTTGCCCTTCTTTGCCACAATGTCGCACACACGTTATAAAGCACCTTCTTTTGTTAAAACAGCGTTGCGCTTTATCGATACATTGGCTTTGGCCAAAGCAACGGGTAATAAACAAGTCGAAGACAGCTTGATGCATAGTTTGCAAAATGACAATGTTGAAATGACTCAAAAAGCTTTTGACGATTATATGAAATCGGCTATTCGTTTGGCGCAAGGCAAACCTTTAACGATTGCAAAACGCAAAAACAACATTGCGGACATCGTCAAGCAAAATCAACGCTAAAAAAAACGCGGAATAAAACAAATAAAGCACGTGACTTTTGAAGCGCGTGCTTTATTTTTGATATTTTTAATTTAAGTGCTTGACAAAGAGATAAGAATCGTTTATAAGATAGGCCTATTTCACATGCAAGTCTTACGCTTTGCTCAAGAGTTTTGAGTTTTAAGTGTTCCGGTGTTTGAAAGGGTTTTCAAATTCTTTAACTTGCAGAGGTTTAACTGGAAAAGAAAGGATTTTATTATGTCTATTCCTACATTTACAATGCGCGAGCTTATGGAAGCGGGCGTTCACTATGGTCACCACACACGTCGTTGGAATCCAAAAATGGCTCCATACATTTTCGGTGTACGCGATGGTATTCACATTTTGGATTTAACTCAAACAGTTCCTGCGCTCAACAGAGCTTTGGAAGCAATCCGCGATGTTGCTGCTAAAGGTGGCAAGGTCTTGTTTGTCGGCACGAAAAACCAAGCGGCCGAAATCGTCAAAGAAGCTGCCGTTCGTTCGGGTGCTTTTTATGTTAACCACCGTTGGTTGGGTGGTATGTTGACAAACTGGAAAACAGTTTCTGGCTCGATTAAGCGTTTGAAAGAAATCAATGCTAAAGCAGAAAAAGGCGAATTGGAAGGTTTGACAAAGAAAGAACGTTTGAACTTGGCTCGTGAACAAGAAAAGTTATCGGCATCTTTGGGCGGTATTCAAGATATGAATGGTCGTCCTGACATTATGTTTGTCATCGACACTGTCAAAGAACAATTGGCGATTAACGAAGCAAAACGTTTGGGCATTCCTGTTGTTGCAATTTGTGATAGCAACTCGAACCCTGACGGTGTTGACTATGTAATTCCAGGCAACGATGATGCAATCAAAGCAATCACTTTATACTGTGACTTAGTTGCAGGTGCTGTTTTGGACGGGGTTCAAGCAGAATTGACTGCGGCTGGTGTTGATGTTGGTGCTGCTTCCGATGTTCCAGCAGAAAAAGTTGCAGACGAAGAAAAAGCCGCTGAATAATTTGCATTTCAGCATTATATAACATAAGGGCGGCGTCAAACATAACTCGCCGCCTTTTATAAATTAACAAAAGAAAGGGAAGAAAAATGGCAGAAATTACAGCTAGTTTAGTCAAAGAATTGCGTGAAAAAACAGGCGCAGGCATGATGGAATGCAAAAAAGCATTGTCTGAATGCGCTGGCGATATGGAACAAGCAATCGATTGGTTGCGTAAAAAAGGTTTGTCTGTGGCCGCTAAAAAGGCTGGTCGTGTTGCGGCTCAAGGTTTAGTCGGCGCAAAAACAAACGGCAAAAAAGGTGCTGTTGTTGAAGTCAACATTGAAACAGACTTTGCAGCAAAAAACCCAGACTTCCAAGCTTATGTCAACAGCGTTGTGGATACAGTTTTGAACGATGGCGATTTGGAAGCTAAAAAAGCCGAATTGACAAACTTGATTGCTAAAATTGGTGAAAATATGAACTTGCGCCGCACAGCAGCTTTGTCGGTTGATAACGGTGTTGTCACATCTTATATTCACTCGCAAACAGAACCTGGTTTAGGTCGCATTGGCGTTTTGGTCGCATTGAAGTCTGATGCTCCTGCCGACAAATTGCAAGCTTTGGCAAAACAAATTGCTATGCATATCGCAGCGGCAGCCCCTCGTTTCAAAGACATTGCTTCGGTTGATGCACAAGCTTTGGCTCACGAAAAAGCAATTTACTCGGAACAAGCAAAAGCTTCTGGAAAGCCTGAAGCAATCATCGAAAAAATGGTTGAAGGCCGTATTCGCAAGTTCTATGAAGAAGTTGTTTTGATGGAACAAGCATTCATTATGGACCCAGACAAGAAGATCAAAGACGTTTTGGCGGATGCTTCTAAAGAGCTCGGCACAGCGGTTGAATTGTCTGATTTTGCTCGTTTTGCATTGGGTGAAGGCATTGAAAAAGAAGAAAAAGATTTTGCTGCTGAAGTCAATGCTCAAATCAACAAATAAGCTGATAAAAAGCTGATACAAAGCCTCCCCTGCCCTTTTGGGTGGGGGATTTTTTCAGCATCCACAGGTTATTTTGAAAAGCTTTTGCTTATGACTCATTTTTTAAAAGAGTTTTTCACGGTTCGTTTTTTTACAAATGCTCTTTTTGTTTTGAACACAAAGGTTATACTCCCTTTGCAATTTTCTGATTTGCAAAGCTGGTTGCAAGGCAATTTTTGAGCCTGTTTTTATTTTAAGCTTGTCATTTAATCAAAAGAGTGGTATAAAGCCTTTAATTGCGCTTGTAGCTCAGCTGGATAGAGCGTCGCCCTCCGAAGGCGAAGGTCGTGGGTTCGAATCCCGCCAAGCGCACCAAAATATTTTATCTAAAACAAACGCGTGTAGATTTTTCTCAGATTTTCAGTGGATTTTCTGTGAGAGATTTTTTATTTAATCAAAAGACTTTATTATAATCTTCTAACCGTAAAATATGAACGGCATATAGTTTTTTAAAGCAAATAACGCACATATTAGAATCCTTGCTTTCATCCCCCAATTTTAAATTAGCTTGATATGATTTTACTCAAAATACAAAATGTCACAAAGATTGTATGTTGCTCCTAACAAAGAGTCTGACATTTAGAACAAAACAAAAGAGCCAGTCTTTGAATGCTGGCTCTTTTTATATCAAACTCAATCTATTTTACTTTTTTTCATTAACTTGTTGCACACGCGCTAAGTTTGCTTTCAAATCCTCATTTGCACGCTTAATTTTTTCGTTCGCAGCAGTAATCTTGTCGTTTGTTTCTTTCTTAACACGTTCGAAAGTCTCTAGCGCTTGGCTTGCCTCTGCCTGAGCCTTCGTAATCGTCATTTTAGAATCCGCAATTGTTTTTTCAGCGTTCTTTTTGACGGACTCAAAATAATTTTGAGCATCTTTAATTTCTTTTTCAGCTTTGCTGATTGTCTCTTTAGCCAACTTTTGATACGTTGCAATTTGTCTTTCGACTTCAGCTTTTTTAGTTTCATCGACTGTAAACTGAATGCTGTCTGTTGTAGCCAGCGCGATATTTGTAATAAATAAACTGGCCAACGTACATAACAATAATTTTTTCATTTTTATCTCCTTAGTGTTGAACAAATAAAGGCTTTCCTTGAATCATCTTAGCCATTTGAGCCTCCATCAATGTGGCCAAATTAATTTTACCGTCTCGAATAACCATACGCATTTGGTCAGCTTCCATCGGATCGGGGTTCGCAAAGCAATAGCGCAACATCGGCACCATTTTACTTGTGCCACTCAAGCGTTGGTGAATAACGCCTAAGATACCACGCGCCAGCAAGTCAGCTGCCAATGATTCGTTCATGCCTGACGCAGCCGCATACTTAATCACCGAATTCAAACCGTCTTCCAAATTATTGGCGTGAATAGTCGAGATAACCATGTGACCCGAAGTCGCAGCACGGAGCATTTCACTAGCCGTTTCGCCTGTTCTGATCTCACCGATCAAGATATAACGCGGTTTACTTCGAAGCGCCGAACGCAAGCCTAATTCCCAGTTATTATTGATAACTTCTGTTTGCTTGCAAACACCCAAGCCGCCTTTTTTGGCATGGTAAACGCCATCCAGTGGCATTTCGGGAGGATCTTCAATCGTATAAGCAAACCCACCCTCGTTTTCCAAAAAGTATTTAAGTAATGCCGTTGCAGTTGTTGTCTTACCCATACCAGTCGGACCGCAAAGCAAAATCAAGCCAGTTGCTTGGTTCAGTGAGCACAGGTGATTGATTAAAATCTCTGGCATACCGAGCTGATAAACATCGGGCACTTCTCTGGGCATACGGCGCGCCGTATAGTGAATGCCCGAAATTGTTTTAATACGCTCGATACGATACAACGATGTGCCATAACGAATAGAATAGCTGGACGAGCCTTGAAAGTTTTCTTCTAAGACTTTATGAAAATCCATTAAATCTTCGGCTTCGAACACACGCAAACCAAAGCGCGTCTTTTTGTCATGAACGTAGGCGATTTTCTCGGGCGTGAAATACAGGTCAGAAAACCAAACATCATCAATACGAACAAGCTCTTCGGCGTGCTGAAGCTGAGGCTTTTCAATCACCTGAGCAGGTGCATCTTGACTGGCCGCAGCAAGTGGATCAGGACTGACGCGTTGCAATGGTTCTGAAACCATCGCACTGGCGGGAGTCATCGCAGGCGCTTTTGCAACAGGCGGCACATTTGGCGTGGCAGGCATTGAAGGTGCCGACATTGGGCGCGTTGTTTCTGTTGCCATATCACCTGAGGCATTATCGGCGGCTGTTTGTGGGGCTATAGTTGGATTGGGTGCAAAAAACATTTTTCTCCTCTTTTTTTATATTTTACTTATTATGAATGCGCTGAAGTTAATATATTCTTAACAGAGCGACAAAAAAGTACGCAACTTAAGAAAATTAAGCACACACCGATAATGCAAGCACCCGTAGGCAAATCAAAAACAAACGAAAGCACAACTCCACTGACCGCAGCAAGCAGCGCAAAAATCGTGGCAAAAAACGCCATTTGCTCGGGTGACTTTGCAAGCGGTCTTGCTATCAGCGCAGGCATCACAAAAAACGCAGGCGCAAGCAACGCACCCAGATATTGCATCGCATTAGCGACAAAAAAGCCTATACAAGTGAAAAATAAAAGTTGGGCTTGGTTGATGTTGATTTTTTGCGCTTTAGCAAGGTCGGAACTGATCGCAATGAGAATCCACTTTTTCCAAAAGAACAGCAAAATAATCCCCAAAATAATGTCGAGCGCAAAGATAGCTATCGCGTCCGTGGCATCCGTCAACAGCACATCGCCGATAAATGCGTGCATCATCGTGTTGGACGATTCTCCCGAAACAGCAAACACAAGTATTGCCAACGCAAGAGACGCTTGCATTAAAAACGCCATAACTGTATCGGCCGAGTTTTGTTTAGACTTAGTTAGATACCACAACACAACCGCCCATAAAAGCGACAGCACAAACAGCGAAAGTGTTTCGTTAATGCCGATCAACAAACCAAAAGCAAGCCCCAGCAATGCACCGTGCGACAGTGCATCTCCAAGGCACGCGACTTTATGCCACACCATTTGGCAGCCATATGCGCCCGATAATAACGCTATACCAATAAGCGCCAACAACGGATAAAACATCAAATCAAACATTTCAAGCATTTTTTATTTCTCCGTTGATTGTGTGAATATGGTCGTGATGATGCTCATACGGAACTTTTTCAAACAAGTCGTGATAATCTTTTTGCTTTTTTATTACATCGGGGTGGCCGTGGCAACACAAATGCCCGTTGATGCACAAAACTTGGTTCGATTGCGCCAACACAAAGTTCAAATCGTGAGACGCCATAATAATGCAACAGTTGGTCTTTTTTTGATAATCAAAAATAAACTGATACATTTGTCGTTCGGCCGCCACGTCAAGCCCTTGCGTAGGCTCGTCCAAAAGCAACAGCTTTGGCCGCCTTTTAAGAGCATATGCTAACAGCACGCGTTGCATTTCGCCTCCCGACAAAGTCGCCATATTCAATTTTGCAAGGTGTTCGGCTTGCACAAATCTTAAGCAGGTATCGTCTTGCAAGAAACGCTCGACCGTCAGAGGCAAGTTCGGATCAATGTATATTTTTTGTGGCATATAGCCGATTGTCGTACCTTTTTTGATCCGCACGATTCCGCTGGATGGCGTGTTAATACCAACGATCAACTTTAAAAGCGTGCTTTTGCCACCGCCGTTTGGACCAATCAAAGTGGTCAGTTGACCTTGCTCAAAAACCGCGTTGATGTGGCTGAGCAAAACTTTGTCTTGAGCAGCAAACGAAACATTTTTTAAGACGACACAGCTTGTCATTTGTTTTAACCCTTGCGTAAATGATAAAGTTATTTTATAATATTTTTTATCATTTTTCAATAAGGGATTTAAAAATGCGATATATAATTTTATTATTTAGCTTGTTTTTGGCTTTTTCAGCAAACGCTAAGTCGCTTCAAGTGCTGGCCAGCTACCCACCCATTCAATCTCTCGTGCTGGGCGTCACAAATGGGATTGAGCCCGTTGGCGTCATCTATCGGAACTCATCGGCGGGGCATCATGATGTACCTTTAAAGCCGTCACAAATGAAAGCTTTAAAGCGCGCAGACGTACTGTTTTGGGCAGGTCCAGAGCTTGAAAACAATATTCCCGAAGCGCTCGCAAAGTTAAATACAAAATTGATTTCTGTGCCTTTGATGGAGCAAACACAAGGCCTTTCATTCGAACCGCTTGCAACTGATGCGCAAAAAAATGATCCGCATTTTTGGCTTGATCCTGACAATGCCTTAAAAGCGTTGGATCAAATTTTAAAAGTGATGATCGAGCTTGACCCCAATAATCGCGCAGCCTATGAGAAAAATGCCACGCATTACAAAGAAGTTTTGCAAGGGCTGCAAGATTTAAATACGGTTGATAAGAATAAAAAGTTTGTCGCTCTTCATGCGGGGTTTGATTACTTTTTCAAATCGTTCGGCTTGAATGGGACAACGATGAATATCGATCCTGAGCAAATCAAAACGCCCGCCGAAAAGCGCCAGTTTTTTGAAAAGCTGAAAAGCGAAAATCCTACGTGCGTCATTGTCGAACCTGCCATGACAAAAAAGCAAATCCGTGCGCTGGGGCTTGACGATTACGCGATTGTGAAAATAGACGCCTTCGGCTGGCCTTTGAAAAATCCGCATTATCGGTATTACCAGCTGATGAAGCGCAACCTGTGGGCTTTGGATCACTGTCGCAAGAAGTAAAGCGTTTTTCACCGTGCTGGAAAAATTAAAGCGGATTTTTATTTCAAAAAATGATTTTTGCCGCCGTTTTTGTACTCTCACATCGCATATTCCACAAAAGCGCGGGGTGTGGGCGCGTGGGTGAGCGCCCCGCGCTTTAAGAGGAAGGCTGGCATTCTTGTCCAAAAGTCACAACTCTGATTTTTATTGCAATCTTTTTTTTGCGCCATTTAATTTTGCAGGGCGCGGCGCGTGAATTTTCCCCGCGCCAAGCGCCAATCCTTTTATTGGATTTTATGGATTTATTTAATTTTAAGAACGCTTTTCATTATTTTTCTAATAACATAAAGCTTTGAATGGATCGCCACGTCCAGGTCTCCCAACGTGGTCACCATTAAGCACAAAAGCATAATGTGTACCTTGAGGTGTTGTTGTGTAAAAATGAACGCTACCGACAGGAAACGTTTTTGCATTTTTACACTTGTTATAACCTTCTTCACCGTCCCACTCGGGGCATACTTCATACATAGAGACCAAGTGTCTGCCTTGAGCTTCACACCATGTGTAAGCACTCCACCAATTCATTGTTCCATTACTCGCACAATAATTATGATTATCTGTAGCGCCTGTAATAACTGTACCTGCACCATCTGCGCACGATTCAGCTTGTGCTTGAGCAATGTTAAATGCAATCGCAGCGATTGCAAGTATTGTTAATAATTTCATTATATTTTCCTTTCTTTTTGTTATCGTTTTGTCTTGACTGGAGTGTTAGAAAAAGAAAATTCTTTGAAAGAGCCTGCGCGCAAAAATACGCGCGCCCGCGTTGGCTCTTTTATCTGCTTTTCCCATTATCTTTTCCTTTCCCATTGTCCAGTTTTAAGGGTCGTTTTTTATGGACTTTTTTGAAAAAATGAAACGCAAGGAATCTTGACAGGTTTGATGTTTTTGGATACAGGATTTTTGAGTCGAAAAATATCGACCCTTATTTTTGGACAACTTAATTCGATAATTTTTCCATACGGATTTTCTGTGCGTAAGCTTATCTTCAGAGCCGCCGCGGATATGTCGCGCGGCGCGGCGGCTCGATGGGGAAAACTGGGGAATTATGACACGAGCTGGCGCAAGGCGCGGAGAAAATACGCCTGCCCTTATTTTTTGCAGATGACAGCATTTTGTCTCTCAAAGAGCCAGCGCGAGTGCGCGAAGATTTTTCGCGCTGGCTCTTTTTATGCCATTTTATTCGGCGCGCGTCGGCGCGAGGGGAAAACCGAGTGGCGAACAAAGCTTAAGTAAAATGAAATAAAAGCGCGGGGCGTGAGGGCGCAATGGGACGCCCCGCGCTTTATGGTTATGTAGAAAGTTGCTTTAGTTTATTCTCCCCTTTTTCAAAAAAATGATTTTTGATTTAGGGTTCGGGGGGGCGCAAAAATCATTTTTTTGAAAGGTGACAAGGCGTTATAAAGTTTTTAAATCCAAAAGTTTGGGTGCGGGCGCGCGAATAATGGCGCACCCAAACTTTTATGATATGGCGCATTTTTAAAATGACAGCCACAGGCAAGAAAATTCCCGCGTAGGCTCTATAAAATTGATTAAAATTCCAAATCCCCCACCTCAAAAAAATGTTCACGCACCGCACCCTTTTACCGCCCTCAAAAAAGCCCGCGCGGTACATAGCGATAGGCGCATCATCGCTTGTAAAAAAACTATATTTAAGTTGGAATAAAAATGGAGCGGGTGAAGGGAGTCGAACCCTCGTACTCAGCTTGGAAGGCTGCTGCACTACCGTTGTGCTACACCCGCACCGTGTGTCGGATCCGCCCGACTGCGTACACTGCTCAAAAAAGGATATAAAAAAAGCTCCTTTTCGAAGCTACCATAATGGTGGAAAGGGGTGGATTCGAACCACCGTACTCAGAAGAGGGCAGATTTACAGTCTGCTGCCATTAACCACTCGGCCACCTTTCCATATTCACAAAAATAATTTAATCTGTTCGACTAAATCGATGAATAATATGCAAGGAAAATTAAATATTGTCAAGCATAAAAAAATAAGTTATAATCTTTTTCAATGAAAAATAAAATAACTATCTGTAAAACAAAGGAATTTTTTTCGATGAAAAAAAAGAAAACAAACGAGAATCTATGGTTATACGGACATCACGCAGTTGTTGAAGCTCTGAAGAATCCGAATCGCGACAAAATATTGCTCAAAATGACAAAGGATGCGCACATCGATCCCGCGCTGACAAAAGGCATTCCTGTACAAGTTGTGCCAAAAGATCAGCTCGATTCTTTGCTGGGTGCAAGCGCTGTGCACCAAGGCTTGGCTCTACAAGTCTTACCTCTTGAAAACTTTCATTTGGACGAGATTATTACAAAAGCAAACACACAGGACAGAGCCGTGATTTTACTCCTTGACCAAGTGACGGACCCGCACAACATCGGTGCTATTTTGCGTTCTGCCGCGGCGTTTGATGCGCTGGCGGTCGTTTTGCCTGATGCGGGTGCTCCGCAAGAAAGTATGACGCTGGCTAAATCGGCATGTGGTGCATTGGAAACTGTACCGCTGATTCGGGTCGCCAACCTGACCCGCGCGATGCAGCAATTAAAGGACGCAGGCTTTTGGTGCATCGGCCTTGACGGATATGCGCACGAAGTAATGGGTGAAAAAAAACTGCCGAGTAAAACAGCGTTTATTTTGGGCTCAGAAGGAGAGGGTATGCGCCGTCTGACTGCCGAAAATTGTGATTATACTATTAAACTGCCAATGTCGGACAAAATGGAAAGTTTAAACGTTTCCAATGCCACAGCAATCGCTTTATACGAGTTTTATAAACAAAGTTAAGTAATGTTCGTGACGGCGCGAATATTGCCATTACGATTGATTTGAACAACACGCAATTTGTCGTGCATTTCGCGCAGGGTTTTATCGCGATCCAGAGTCGGAGTTGTCCGCATAATACGCGCAACGAAAGCTTTATATGCTTCCTCCGCGTTTTCAGCGTGAATAGTCGCGAAACAGTTGTCATGACCTGACCCCATCAACTCCCACACCGCACTGGCATTTGAAGTCGAAATTTCACCACAAATAATCGCATCGGGCGTAAAACGCACAACTAAGTCAATCACGCGCGGATATGTCAAACCGTTTATTTGGTCTGTACGAGGCAAAACAATATGGACACGGTTTTTGTGCGGAATAATCAGCTCGCGTGTATCTTCAATTGTCAAAATGCGCTTGTGCATATCAACAAGCTTAATCATATTGTTTAAAAAAGTTGTTTTACCTGTCGCAGTACCACCGCTAATTAAAATATGCTCGCCTTTGCGAATAGAAAGTAATAAACGGTCGTATGGGTCGTCTGGATCCTCTACTTGCGTCATTTTATTTAAAGGACGCAAGCGTTCTCCTTGCTCCAACCTAAAATCTTTAAAAGAAACGCCTGTATCTTCTTTGTAAACACGAATAGCAAGCGCAACACCACCCGTTAAGTCATCGTTGTCATACATCACGTTGCGCCCGCTTATACCCGTAAAACGATGTCCTCCTGGTAAAGTTGCATAAACCACTGGCGTACCTTCGTTAGGCTCAAAAGCATAATCATAACTGTTTGCAATGATATATAAGATGTTATTTAAATACTCACGCGTCAGCTTAGGATCTATTTGTTCTTGCCATGGAAACTCGCGCTTTCCGCGTAAGCGCAGCCAAATTGACCCTGGATGATCGACTGCTACCTCTTCAACGTCATCTTGGGAATACCAATATGACAAAGGACGTAATGCCGATTCCAGAACCTTATATGTTTCAGAAATGGATAATTTAGGCATTACGTATCACTCCTTTAATCAAACAATCCCGAGCCTGAACTTGAACGTGTTGCACCAGAAGACTTTTGACGCAATGGCGCTGCGGTTTTTTGCTCGACATCATAGCTGGACAAACCCTGACGTGAACGATAACGTTGCTCTAAGTCTGATTTAGCGTTTTTCTTGACTTGATCAGTCTTTTTATCACTCGGACTTGTAGCATTATCAGATGTGCCTACTTGACGAGGGGTATAAAGTTCGTCCGTGTCATCATCTGCCGTGTAGCCTGGATCATAGTAATCTTCTGACGCCACATCATCAGCCACAGAAGTGGACGGAGACTTCATAGGGCGTTGCTGACGACCTGCACCACCCGAAGGCGTACGAGCCACTGGCGAATCAGCGCCATACTCTGCCACATAGTCATCTTCATCATCTTCTTCCGAACGCAACCACAAATCTTCCATCGCAAAGACTGTCATTCTTGTGCCCGAAGGAACAAAGACAACAGCTGGCGTTTCAGATGCATCTTCTATCATTTGTTGGAAAATCATTTCCATATCATCGATAAAGTTTTCACGCGCGTCTTGAGCAGCTTGAGCTCGATCAGACTGAGTCGTCGTCCCATAGTCTTGGTTATCCGTCACAGCACTGTCCGTTGCAACCAAATAGCTGATTGCGGACGTCAAAGTCGATTGCAAGACTGGCTTGCCATACTTGGCCAACCATTGCTCGTCAAGGTAAGCTGCCACGCCGCCACGACCTTGCGCATCACCTGAAACAGCGCTTAATCTAAATTGACCACCGTCTGGGCGAATTAAGCGTTCCCACGAGATTTCCATTTTCGATACGTGGTTGCTGCCAGGTGAACCCGACACTTTACCAATTAACTTACTGCCTGCAGGAATAATGATGTTGCGACCGTCCTCAGCATACACATTGCGTTCCACAATCGCGGAAGCTGGTACACTCATATAGCGGCTGTCGATCGAACGAACCAAAACCGCAGGAATTGACTTGTCTTTCAAAATCATACGGCTCATATCCACTGGCCACGAAGACACAGTTTTTGAACCAAAGTCTTTGGATTGTTTCGCTTTTGCACGTGCCAGCACGCGGCCATCAGGCGTAATCTTTGCCATATTCTTGCCTACACCGTCTTTCATCTGAGCACGACGACGTGCCAACAAATCACGCATTGCGGCGGCTTGCGCTGGATCGAATTGGAGCTGTTCTTGTTGATAGCCCTTATTTGCACCAAAGCCTGCACCAGCGCCTACCCCCAATTCATCAGCAAGCAAGTTGCCCGAAAGCGAGTAAGGAACACCGTTGCGTAGTTGTCCTACTGTTGCACCCTTAGCATCAATAATACGGTTGTCTGGCAAAACAAGGAAGCTCTTATCACCGATTGCAATCTTGCGACCTGCAAGATCGGCATTTCCAAACATCGAGCGGTTTGTGCTGCCCGCGAGCAAAGCTTTTGCGCCGCTGACATAACCTCGTTTCGCATCTGGATAGAAACGACCTGCCACATTACCGTCTGCGTCATAGAATGTTCCGTCCGCGCCAATACGACCCATATAGTTGCCATTCAAGTCATACATATTGCCGTTTTCGTCAATATAACCAATCAAGTTGCCGTCTTTATCATAGATTTTACCGCACTTGATTGTGTAGAGCAAATCGCCATTCATATCGCGGATTTCGCCGTTATATTGCGCATTGACACACTCGGCGTCTGTGCTATCGCCCTTCCACTTGCCAATCAAGTTGCCGTTCGCGTCATAGACATTGCCGTTTTCATCAATACGACCCATATAGTTGCCATTCAAGTCGTACATATTGCCGTTTTCGTCAATATAACCGATCAAGTTGCCGTCTTTATCATAGATTTTACCGCACTTAATCGTGTAGAGCAAATCGCCATTCAAATCGCGAACTTCACCGTTGTACTTCGAGTTAATGCACTCTTCAGTAGCCAAATCCGTCAAAGAACCGTCTGCGCCCAAGCGACCAACCAGCTCGCCATCCATATTGTAGATATTACCGTCTTTATCAATCCAACCTGTTTGATTGCCTTGCAAGTCATAAATCTTGCCGTCTTTGATATAGCCCGTAATATTGCCGTTTGCGTCATACATATAGTGTGGCCAGTTTGTCGCATCGCCTATTTTGTTGCCGTTCAGGTCATAGATATTACCGTCTTCATCAATGCGACCAATCAAATTACCGTTTGGATCATATAAATTGTCATCAGGGCCGACTGTAAACAAATGCTTGCCGTTATTGTCGAATACGCGACCTGCTTTGTCCATCGAACCAATGATGTTGCCGTTATCGTCATAAAGCAAGTGATTTTTCTTAATGTCCACCACGTGACCAATCACATTACCGTTTTCATCAACCGCTGTGCCATCGCTCAATACGTGACCAATCACATTGCCGTTTTTATCCACGATCAAACCATTACGCAACACACGACCCAGCACATTGCCGTTTTCATCGACAACGATACCGCGTTTTAACACCGCACCAATGCGCTTGCCGTCATGGTCGATGACTGTACCGTCTTCAAGCACGCAACCGATTGATTTACCGTCCATATTCACAACATCGGAGTCAGGCAACGTACGACCTAAAACTTCACCTTTGTCACCATCTGCAATGACAGTACCTTTAATCACGATACCGCCAATAGGATTACCATCTTGGTCTTTTGCCAAACCGTCCAGACCGACAGCACCCACAACTTGGGCATTGCCGTTAATAATGCGGCCGTCATAGCGAACTTGACCTTGCAGGCGGCATTGCTTTGCCACCAATTCAGTAGGCACCACTGCGCCCAAAGTTTTTAATTGATGTTTGCCTTTAATCGCGCCGTTGGAAGCAAGCTTACCGACTTTTACACCTTTAATGCTTGTCACATAGCCATCACCCGTTGTATCACCCACAACATTTGTTTGGTGATCAATCGCAGTTCTGAAGCCGACCAAAGCACCTGCCAGCTCGCCTGTTGGGCTGAGCAAAGTCGCATCATCCAAAATGGAGGCGATTTTTTGGTTCGATGTATCTAACACATCACCGCTTGGCATCGCGCGACCAAACAATTCTGGCTTTAAGCCGATACCGACACCAGAGGCGATTTTATCTGCAAAGTCTGGCATCACGCCGTACGCATCACGCGATAACAAGCGCACGATTGTACCGTCTTGCATAGCACGACCTGCAATCGAGCCGTCTGCTTTCACAACCGAACCGTCTGCCGCGATAAACCCAACGATTTTAGCAAAATCATCGACTGCACCGCCTTGAGGCATCACCATACCGATTAAGTTATTGTCAACACTAAGCGCTGTCCCGAACGGCATCAAAGTTGCAATCTTTTTGCCTTCGTTATCATTGACCGCATTGGAAATCGAAGTCGTACCAACAATGCGACCGTCACGACCCACCATCACGGATTGTTCAATGACGCCACCAACGACTTTGTCCAAGCTGTCATACAAAATGCTGTCCGTCAGCGATTTAGCCGATACTGCATTTTCTTTCAGCACCGTTCCGTCAGGAATTAAATTACCCGCGATAGACAAATCCAAACCCAACGCAATACCGAATGGCACATTACCACCGACAATGGTTTTGTTTTTGTCGACTATGCGCAAGCTTGTCGTCAGAACGTTCTTTTCTTGCACGCCGTCCACGTCCGCAAAAGTCGTCGCATTCGGGAACAAGTGACCCGTCACTTTTCCTTGCTCGTTCAGCGCAAAGCCTTGATTATAGATATTGCCAATAATCTCGTTGTTCGTGTTAATCACGCTCGATCCAACAATCAAGCCAATCTCAGCGCCTTTAGCATTGCGAACTTTGCCGTCAAATGCCACAGCACCCAACACTTTGCCCTTTTGGTCAAACACCAGCGTGCCATAGGCAAAATAGCTGCCGATGACTTCTGCTTTTGCATTCATGACACGGTTATCATAGCGGACTTGACCGATGACTTGACCGCGCGTATTGACTACCGAGGCATCATAACGCGTATAGCCCAACATTTGTCCCGCAACGTCAATCACAACACCCGCAGGCAACACGCGACCAACCCACACATCATTTGGATTCATTAAGCGGTTATCATAAGGGAACGCACCCAGCACATCGCCCGATCTGCCCAACACGCGGCCATTCACAGAAACTACACCCGCGAATTGACCTTTCAAATCGGCCACTGTCTGACGCGGAATAATGTGACCCAGCTGCATCCCTTCTTTATTCACCGCATAGCCGTCAGGCATCACAGTACCAATAGCCGTAAAATCTTCACGACTGTTCAAAGCACCCTCGAAAGAAAGCCAACCTTTAATTTGGCTGTCCGAGCCAATCACCGAACCCAAACGCACCAATTGTCCCACGCTTTCTCCACTGAGCGAGAAAATATTGCCAGCAGCAGTAATGTGAGCAATGGCTTTGGCGTCTTTGTTAATGTCGCCGTTGACCGTCAAGAAGCCCAAAAGTCGACCATTTTCACCCAATGGAATAGAGGCTTCTGGGAACACCATACCAATAACTTCACCGTTTTTACCGATAACTGTTCTGTTCAGCGCAACCACACCAATTGCTTCGGAATTTGTTGAAAGCACTTGACCTGTTGGTTGGACTGTACCCAAAACTTCGCCTGTCCAGCTCAAAACAGACCCTGTCGGCATCATCGCACCCAAAACAACGCCCTCGGCGCTCATCACCGAACCGTCCGCGCGTATAACGCCCAGATTTCTCTGATCCTTGTCCACAACATCACCGTTCGACAACACCGAGCCGATGACTTCATTGTTGATATTGATAATTTGCGTACCGTCTGGGATCAGTGCACCGATAATTTCGGATTTTTCCAAGCTGACCGTTGTATAGTCTGGCAAAACACGACCAAACTTGTTGCCTTGCGCATCCATTGCATAGCCGACCGTGCGCGTAAAGCGACCCAAGAATTGCCCCTCTGGCGATACGATGATACCGTCAGGCGGAATAAAGCCAACAATCTCACCGCGCTCATTCACAACTTTGCCGTCAATAATCGTGCCAATCAACTCGCCGTTTGGACCATAGACTTTGTCTCCGATAATCGTCCAACCTGTCGGATTACCATTTGCATCCAACACGACACCATTCATGGACGCGACTTTGCCGATGATATTACCTTTTTCGTCAATGACAGTGCCGTCTGGATTGACACAGCCTTTTTCTTGACCCAACTTGTCAATCACCTTGCCGTTTGGCAAAACAAAACCGATATAGTTGCCTTTCAAGTCCGTCACTGCACCCATCGGTGTGACACCACCAATGATTTCACGCGCTGAATTCAATACTTTTTTATCAGGATCAACACAACCTATCGAAACGCCTTGTGCATTCAAAACTTGACCGTTCAAATCCAAAATACCCAAAAAGACGCACCCAGGAGCTACCGCCGTTCCTTTTGGAATGACCGCACCAATTACTTTGTCATTTAAATCAAAGACATAGCCAGAAGTCAACACACGCCCCACGACTTCACCCGAAGGACGCACAACCGATCCGTTTGGCAATGTTAAGCCTTTAACACTCAAATCATAGCCGATAACACGGCCACGTGGCATAATCGCACCAACGACATCTTTGCCAGCAGCAACCGATCCGTCTGGGTTCATACAACCGATTAAGTCTGCCGTTTTGCTGACAGCCTTGCCCTCCGAGTTCACAAAAGCAATAACCTCGCCTTTCAGGTCTATAATCAAACCTTCACGCACCACAGAACCTGCTGGCGCGCCTGCCATATCCAGCACAAGGCCATCTATTGTCGTATAGCCAACTTGTTGATCAAACATATTATATATTTTACCATTGCCCGCAACCGCGCCCAAAGAATGGCAGCTGTGACCAATGCCAAGACCTCGCGAAACCGTACCGCCTACGATAACGCCGTTATCGTTGACAACCAATCCGCCAGGTAAAATACGACCCATTTTTTGACCATTTGCTAACAAAACAGAGCCGTCCAATTGTGTTGCGCCAACCGCCTTTGACGACAAATTCAAAATCACCGACCACGGCATCACCGAACCAATAATGCGGCCGTCCAGCCCAACGATTGAACCGTCCGCCATAGGCACACCCAGAGGCCTATCATTTGTATCCACAACCGTGCCTTCCGCCGTCAAACGACCAATGACGTTGCCCGCAGAATCCAACACGGATGCCAAGTTCAAAGCGCCACCCAAAACCGTCAAATCTTTGGAAACTACCGTATCGTCACCCAGCACGCGACCGATGACTTCACCCGCTTCGTTGACAACTTCATTTGTATCTTTTGTCACTTTACCGAGCAACACGCCGTCCAAAGAAATCGCGATTTTATCCAGTTGGACAATGTCCATAATCTCGCCATTTTTAATATAGAGCCCTGTCTTTTCGTCTAAAGTGCCCAATTTTTTCGCAATTTTATCTTCGGTACGCTCTTCACAAACAACGCAGTTGACCGAGTCAATCGACTGGCCTGTAATGTTGACAATCAGAGTTTGCAACTCTGGCACGGGGAAAGCTGTCGGATCATCAAGCCGCCATCTGACATTCAAATAATTCGAATACGAACGAATGGAAACAGGATTCCATAAAACCTTTAAATTACAAGAAGAGCCCATCGCAATGACATCACCGACTTTGCAATCACCATCAATGATAAAGCCGTCTTGTTGAACTTCGGCCAAATCCATCGCTTCCAAGCGAATAGGACCGCCCGAAGCTGTCAAAGTCACGACTGCTTCGGCAGCGCTGCCAATAACAATGTCTTTCATCTGGACGTTTTCTGGATAGGCTTTCAGCGCAACGCCATCACTCAACCCCGAGGCTAAATCAAATCCGCTGGGCACGTCCGCCAACAACGCGTCAGGAGACGTTGTCACAGTCGGCTTTTCAACATCGACTGTTCTGCGACCTGTAGAAGTCAGTATCAAAAGACCAAACAACAAACCGAGTAAGGCCACAATCCCAATGATTAAAAGCCGACGGTTTGTTTTTTTTGCATAAAGCTCGGAAGAGCTGAGAATCGTATTTTTAGCCATCTTATTCCAACACCTATCTTAAGTCCTGCGTCTTGATTTAATCTCTTGCTCCTTTAGACGCTAAAAGAGCAAGAGAAGTTGTTTTATATTTATTATTGTGTTCTAATCACCGAGCAAGTGACACCTTTTCTCGATAACTTCAAGCAAATGCTATCCGCTGTCTTGACATCGCTCATTGGACCGACACGCAATCTGAACAACTCAGGCACACCACCTTCTGCAGCTGTATCAATCGAGAAGTATGGGTTATAACCTTTGAGCGCCGATTGGTTTTGAGTGCGAATGCTGTCCCACATTTTTTCAAGTGTCGCAATGTCTTTGCCTTGACCGAGCTCGATTGCAATGTCTTCAATTGGTGCTGAAGGCATCGCTGCTGCTTGGTTTTGAGCTTGCGCTTGACCATAGTACGGCATCGAGTTCATCACATCGACAATGCCTTGAGACGCTGCCGCGGATTGACGCACATCGTTCGGAAGCGGTGCCATATTGCCTTCAACCGCATACACTTGCGCAGCATTCATATCCTGTGCTTGAGGCGTTGGTTGACCCGCATAGTTGTCTGCGTTATTCGATGGTTGTTCTGCATACCAAGTATTTTCTTTTGACCATGAATAGTCTGTATTTTCAAGCCCCATCGCTGGATCGCGGCGCATTTTCAAGCAAACGATGCGTTGACCGTTGCGCAACACCATATCGCCAACGCCCTCGACAACCAACAAGCGACTGTGTGGGCCACGCGTTCTTGAGCCAACAGGCACTTCAGAATCTTGGACAATCAAGTTCACAATTGGACGTTGCGTCATTGTTAAAGCTTTGTTGCCAAAGTCAATGTAGGTGAAAATATCATCACGCCATACACGCTCTGGAGCTAATTCAATATCGCTTGGGTTTGGAATAAACACATCGATATCAAAACGGAACTTTTCAGGATCTACTGGGATTGTCTCAAGCCAATTCTTGGGAGCATTTGAAGCTGTGTTCAAGCCTGTGTTTGGTGATTGAGAGCCTCCTGGTGTTAAAGAGCCAGCTCCTGACCAACCTGGCGCACCAGAACTGCGCGATGAGGCAGAACCCATATTATAAGAAGCGCCGTTTGGAACATTGGAAGATCCACCTGCGCTGGCTGGCGTGTATTTAGGTCCGACAATCACGTCAACGACCGAGTTCGTAATTCTGTCAGTGTTATAAGTTTCGCTGCGCAAATAGAAAACATATCTGTTGCCCGAGCGACCGAAAACAATCAAGTTGCTATCGACACCCAAATAAGTCGGATCAGCATAAAGCAGCAAAGAGTTCGGAGCTGCGATTTCGCCGCCGAAAGATTCAGGCGAACCGATATGAACCTTTTCAATCAATTCCCAAGTTGGCAAGTTAATCAAAGTCATCATTCCTTCGCGCAAACGAATAGGCAACACCACATCTGGCGACCAAATATAGCGCGAATAACCTGGCTTAATTTGGCCTTCACCCATATGTTGCATTGGATCATTCCACGCTTTTTGTTGCATACCGAGCGAGGAGATATAGCTGAGATTCATTGTATCAAAGCTGCCCGCTGTTTGAGCCATTGCATCGCTCATCAAGGCCGCATCAACATCACCTGGTTGCACTTGTTGCGCAAAAGCAACTCCTGCAAGCGCCAAAATCCCCACAGACGCCAATAAACTTATTTTTTTCACTTGTTTTGACATAATTTGAACTCTTTCTTTAATTAACACCTAAAACCTACAATAAACGACAAGAACATAAATGTCTAGCTAAAAATGATTATACGAACAAAAAATTAACAATTTGTTATCTTTAGCCTTTTTTAATTATTTTCTTACCTTAATTTTTCCCTTTCACGTTTGTCATAAGACTCTTTTGTTTCGCTGCCGTACTGCGTCACACGAAAGCCAATCGGGTTTTTAAGACGATTTTCCCAAGTCCCTCTGAACGGCTCGTACGTCACATAGACCGTTGCTACATATGCAGTACGCTCTTTGCTTGCCCGCTGAGGCGACATCGTTTCAAGCGTAAAAGATACAACCCAGTACTCGCCACTTTCGCCATACGCATACGGCATGACGGACGTGATAATCACGTTTCGTGTGACCTGTTTTGAAATAGCAACTTCTAAAATCTTTTGTGCCTCGCCGACAAATTGCGAAAACGTGCTGTCCGTAGACAAAAGAGCGACTAGCCCATTAGGTCCCCAACGATACGCCATTTCATCAGGATCAGCGGTAATCGTATGACGCGATACCACATATTGACGGATCATTGATTCTGAAATGCCTTTGATTAAATCGGCTCGCGGTTGAAAAGGCAAGACCTCAACCGTCTGAGCATTTTTATCAGAAAAGACAAGTTCGTACGGTTGAACGCGTGTCAGCGGCACAAGAGAAAATAAAGCACTCAACATAAAAATGTTGACAATCACGCTCACAACAAACACCATAAAGAAAGCACGCGCAGTCCATAAATAACGCCGCTCTCGCAAGCTTTCCTCTGAAACGCCCCCCTGTCTAGCGTTTTGTTCTGTTTGTGCGTCCTGCTGTGGCTTTTCTTTTTGAAGTTTGGGTAAAAAAAGCATCATCTATACCCTTAAGAAAAACACTTACGAGAACCACTCAGGTAAATCTGGCGCCAACTCGACTTCCAAACACGCGCACGGAGAGCGCTTTAATTCGGAATAATCAATACCAATACCAACAGGTTCTTTTTCATATACAGAACCGCATGCCATCAGCAAGGCTGCAAGTGCAAGCACCGAGAAAATAACGATATTTTTCATTTTGGATCCTTTCATAAAAAATTTTGTATCGCTAGCATAACAACTTTATTATAAGAACGCAATATTTAATTTTTTCTTAACAAAAAAATTTTATACAATACAGAACATTTTTTTGAACTCTGATGATAAAAAAATATAAAAAAAAGTTGCTTTTATCATAAGTTTGTATAAAATAGGCTATAAACGATTATATTTATCTACATAAAGAGGAAAAAATGTTGAAAAAAGCTCTTTGCTATTTAGTCTGTTTGGGAATGCTTTGTGCCAATGGAAGAGCAATTGCTCAGACTCATCAAACGCATGCCGTGCGCACAGGTTCGCCACGAACAATTTCTGCGGCTCAAGTCCCGCAGATTTTCTATCAAACAGCAATAAGCGGAGATTTAGATCAGTTAAAAGCCTTAAAAAAGCAAGGCCTTAATTTAGAACAGGTAGACGCCAACGGCAATACTGCTCTGTGCTTAGCAATTATTCACAATAATCAATCTGCCTATAAAGCGTTAATCAAAGCGGGCGCATCAACAAGCTCGAAATGTGCAAAGTTGCTTTATTCCTATAGGCTCGAACCCACGTCACAGGGTAAAATGATATATTTAAATGGTGGTTTAAGTGAAACACCCTATGGCGAAGTCGCAGCAATCACACCAACAGGCACTCCATTTTGGACGGCTGGCACAATGGTGTCGGCTGGCTTGATTGCTGTTGGTGCTGCGGGCGTAGCGTTGGCTTTGTCAGGTGGCGGTGGTGGCGGTGGTTCATCGGCAAGCACGCCTGTTATTCCAACCTCCCCTAATGACATCACAGCAGTTGAGGTCGCCTCTTGTTTAGGAGGTACTTGGGTGACAAACGGCGAAACGCAAGAATGTAAATGTCCCACAGGTAAATCCCTCATCAACGGTGTATGCGTTGAAACAAAGGAAAATTATAACACAGTTTCCGTCACAAACGCAGGAGCAATGACTGTTGCCACCGAGGATGAAGCTTTAACGGCTGAATTGGGTGCAAGCGCCGTCAACAACGGGTTGATTACAGGCTCGACAACGGGTAATACTTTGGTCGGCATTAAAGTCAACGGCTTTGGTGCAGGCGCAACCACTGGTACAATAACACCCGAGACAAACTTAAATGCAAGCGCGGCCAGCAATGGCGTCAACAATGGCACAATTCATTTAACTCAAGGCTCCAGTGCGGGTGGAAAATTGTATGGTATTTTAGCCAAAGCGGGTGCGGTTGCCAGCAATGAAGCCTCGGGCAATATCACGCTTGACATTATCGGCAACGCTGCGGGTTATGGTATGTTCGGCGAATACGACAGTACAGGTCTTAAAAACAACGGCAAAATCAATTTGAACTTATCACAAAATGCTGAAAAAGGTTATGGCTTGTTTGCGCGGGACAGAAATCTTGTGAACAACGGCAATATTACACTGACCGTCAACAATCCAACAGACAGTCTAGCCTCTACAGGAGAAATTGCGGGTATGAAAGGCGTATCTTTGCAAAACAATGGCACGATATCCCTCAAGCGTGGCGAGGCCGACAGTTCAACGGCAAATGCTTCCAATCATAACTTTTATGGTTTGTATTCCACAGATGAAGGCGACCCTACAAAAAAAGCCACCGTTGAAAACAATGGATCAATTTTAATCGATGTGACAAAAAATCCATACTATAATTATGGTATTTATGTCGCGGCACAAGCTCAAATCCTTAACAAAGGCCGTATTGAGATTTTGGGTGATTTATCATCCACAGACAGAACAGGCTCTGAAGGCAAACCTTTGGGTGGCGCTTATGCTATCCGTTTCATCCGCAACTATGGCTCGATTACAAACGAGGGCGTTATTGAAACGCGCCGTTATAACGAAACGACTCAGTCTTATGACAAGCTGGCAATCACAGGCAACGGCTATCTTGCTTTGTTGACGGGTGAATATGGCTCTGTATATAATAAAGCAGACTTAAACCTTTACTTGGACAACAAAGTCGCCAGCGGAACAGAAGCCGTCTGGAGCATCAATGCGATTGACTTGAACGGCCCTGACGCAAGCGGTAATGGTATTACAAACACGGCGAACATTATAATGGACGTCGGGACGGGCTCGATTACATCGGGCACAGCAACGGCTGTTCGTTCTATTTCAGCCTCTGTTTTAAACAACGGTAATGTCTATATGACTTCCAAAACAGACAACTTAAACTTGACGGCGTTGCAAATAGCAGACTACAATGCAACCCTCACCAACGGTCAATATTCGATTATCAAAATCGATGGTTCGGGCAAGAATACAACACTGATTGGTATGTATGCACCAGAGGCCGACATTAAAAAACCAGACATTCCCCCCAGCATTAACAACGGTTCGATTTTCATCACGCACCGCTCATCAGGCTCGATGATTGGTATGCAAGGCGGCAGCAACACAACCTCCAAAAACACAGGGACTATCCGACTGATTGCCGAACCTGACACGGACGAAGCGACAACAATTAACATCACGGGCACAGAGGCGATAAACTCAGGCATCGTTGATATTTCGTTGCGCAAAGGATCGGGCTACAACAGCACAACAATCGGTGCGCGAAGCAATAACACAAACAATGTGACAATTACAGCTGAAGACAGAACGCAACGGCAACTCGGCACGATTATCGGCGCAATAAGCAACTCTGGCCGTATCACGATTAACGCTGACACCACGACAAAAAATGGCGAAACGATGCAAGCTAAGATCATCGGTCTGTCAGCATTTAACCCCACAAATGATGTCACAGGCATTATTGACATTAAGATGAATGGCGAAGGGCTGATTGTGGGAGCTGTGGGTCGTTCAGGCTTTGAAAATGCCGATGATACAGAGCCTCTCATTTACGACATGGATAACAAAGGTACAATCTCGATTAAAGCGACAAATACAACGCACGCCTCGTACGAGTTTGACAATTTGGAATCAGGCAAAACCTCTATTCCATTTGACGTCATCGGGATGATTACCAACTCGCGCGCAACCAACTATGGCACGATTTTATTGGACGTCAGCGGTGACGCTAAAGTCGCAGGTATGGTCGCTTATGATGGCGGTATTGCTATCAACCGAGGCTTAATCGAATTTAAAGGCAATGTGAATAACTTTGTCGCTTTGGCGGCTATTGGTTCGCGCACAATCGAGCGCACAAAAGTCGAAGAAGATACTCAAACACAAGAGGGAACAGAGACTAAAACCAAAACGACCACGACGACAAAAACAACCCAGTATTCGACAGTATACAACTATGGCCGCATCAAAGTGAATGCAAATGAGTATTGGTCAAACCCAACCGACCTTGTGCAAACAAAGGACGGTGGTGAAATTGCCAAATTGGAAACAGACAAAGCTAATCAAACGGTTGAAAAAACAGTCACAAAAGAGGTGACGAAAACAGATGCTGCTGGCAATACAAACACCACCACAACAACAAACACCTCCACAGATGACAGTGCGCGTGTTGTGGGAACAACATCAAATCTTAAAGTCTTGTCCAGAACTGTCAGAAGACCCACTGTTTTATTGAATCGAGGCGTTCGCTATGTTTCTGAAAGCAATGGCGCATTTGATGCGCAAGGCACACATGTTATGGGTGAGGTTATTGGAGGCACAACTTTGGTGCAATCAGGCAACCGTAATATGTATGTAGGCGCAGGAGAAGGCTTTGGCGCTGTTATTGGTGACGGCGACACGTCCGACTTAACCTTGCAATCGGCTTCTTATATGTTTAACGCTTTTTGGGGTAAAAACGAAAATAATGAAAATGGTTTTGACATCGTGATGACCCGCCGTTCATTTAACGATTTGGTGGCGAATAAGTCTCTGGCGGGATTCTTAGAGGCGAACTATGCAGCGGGTAATGGCGAGGGCTTTTTCAATATGCTCAAAAACA
>ERZ1023658.33-NODE-33-length-70643-cov-13.592919_pt1 | contig 70643 bp, 63 predicted proteins | sample MGYA00380339_ERZ1023658 | MGnify/ENA primary metagenome ERZ1023658 (study PRJEB33179, sample SAMN07448981) | human gut metagenome | biome: Human-gut; feature: Human associated habitat; material: Faeces | host: Homo sapiens | place: India: Bhopal | collected... | reverse complement strand
AAATTGCACTGATACTCAAGCCCGTAAATTCCTGCTCATTCGGGACGGGGTTGATTAAAATGCCTTTGATTGAGGGCGATAAGTTGGCAAGCCTGATGTCGGACGCGCCATCGCCTACGCACCAAACGTTGTCGTAAGTAAGTCCCTCGAGGCATGTAGATAAAAATGCCGTGCTAGGTTTGTCTTGGCTGGCGCTGCCTGAGCCAATGATTTTGCTGAAGTACTTTTCAACGCCCAAAAGACGCGCTTCAGCACGCAAGGTTGCAGCAACTTTATTGCTGGCCAGCACGTTGATATAGCCTTTTTGCACGGCCGCTTGGAGCGTTTCCACGGCGCTAGGTTTCAGCTTTAAATGTCTGGCGGCCTCTTGACTATAAGCGGCAAAGAAATAATCACGCGCCTCGATTGCGTTGTCGGGAAAAAAGCGCGGGAAAAAGACCGCGGAAGAATAATTCATTGCTTGTTTGATTTGTGTATCATCGGCGGCGGGCAAGTGATAATGTTGACGCAAGCGAATGTGTGCCGCGCGCACCAGCGGGAATGTATCCGCCAAAGTATTGTCCCAATCCCATAAAATTACTGTTTTAGTCATACTGCGCAGTATAGCATAGTTGCTTTGTTTTCACAAGCGCAATTCTTGTGAGGTATTGTTCCTTGTTGGGGATATTTGCCGTGCAGACAATAAAAAAGACGCTCCAAAGAGCGCCTTAATTTATTTTGTTATGAAGAAAATTTACATTTTCTTGATAGCAGCAGACAATCTGGAAGTCTTGCGAGCAGCTGCCAACTGTTTGACAGTACCTTTGCGCGCAGCTTTACCCAGAGCAGACTCAGCGTCTTTGAAACTTTTTTGAGCTTCTTCTTTGTTTTTGGACAAAATAGCAGCTTCAACCTTCTTTACCAATGTACGTACCATTGAAAGATAAGATTTGTTGATCGTTTCTTCTCTTTGAGTTCTTCTGATCCGTGTCTTTGCCGATTTATGATTGGCCATTTTTGTATTCCCTAAAAAAATAATATTATTGTTTTTTCTCTACAGGGAAAAGTTTATACCACTGTTTTAATAACTTGTCAAGAACTATTTTGTTTTTGTTATCAGCTGGAAAGCAACACTTGTCAGCTCGTGGTTGTCGATGCGAGCCCTTTGCGTGGTAATGCGCAGCGTATCGCCCTCGCGTACAAAGGAGTTGTCTTTTTGTTGTGTCCAGCCCAATTGAGGTAAAGTTTGCGTGTAAAAGTCGATAATTTGCTTTGCGCTTTGTTCGGTATAGCCTTTTGAAATAAAGAGTTTTCCCTCATCGGTATCAAAGGCGAAAGTTTCAGTTTCGTCAATTTGTAAAAAACGAGGTAAGGGCACATCTTCCGTTCCCGCCAAAAATGTAGCCCCGATAGCAAATGTGGGTATCAGTAAAAAGAATATGGCAAGCAGGCTATTCTTGAGGCATTGGCGCATTGTCTATATCCTGCCTGGAAAAGATTGCTTCGTTTGGTTTGGCGCGGCGTGTGTTTGGCGCTGTCCGTTCAAGCGCATCCTCGGGCGCTGAAGTGTTTGAGATAATCGATTTTTTCATCTTGCTTTTTGTGTTGTCGAGCGTTTTTTCTGTTTTTGTATCAGATTTGGCTGTATCAGTTTTCACTTCGGCTTTTTTATATTTTGCCAAAGTTGATTTGCGAATGCGGCCAAACTTCATTAAGTCCGCATTTTGTGCGCGTGTTTTGGCGATTTGATTTTTCAGCTCTTGCTGATAGGCTATTTCGTTTTCAAGGTCACGCGTGACAACTTCGGAAATAGCAGGCAACAAGCTTTCCAGAGATTGAGTCGATGCTTCAATATCCTCAATCGAAAGAAATTGTTCAATTTGTGCGCCGAGCTTATCTGCATCCGCGTCACCATTCAAAGCGCCTAAAGTTGCCCACTTGTAAGCCGCAAGATCACTTTTGGGCAATAAAATGCCTTTATAATAGAGGTGGGCTACTTGATATTGCGCCTTTGGATTGTTGTCCAAAGCCGATGCCATCAGACAATAAGCAGCGCCTTGTTTAGCATAGCCTGTTTCATCTAGAAGCCGCATACCGATGTCGTAAAGTTCGTCTCGATCAAGCGTGTTATCACATTCAGGCGGTACGATCAATTCTTTACCGTTATCATCGAATCCCCAAAAAGCCTCCTGTGCCATCGCGCACGGGCAGGACATTAACAAACACATTAAAAACAAAACAGACTTTTTCATCAGGTCTCCTTATTCATTTTTTTTATAATAAATTCTATTCCTTTAACATAAAGTTAATTTTTTTCAAAAATAATATAGAAAAAGAATAGATTTTTCAAATAAATTCTGCTAAATCTATTTCGTGACGAATAAAGGAGATAAAAATGCACAGGCCCGATTTAAAAAAGTTAACACCAGAAGTCATTGCTTACCACATCGAATTGCATATGAAATATACGTTGTGCAAGCAAATGAAAGAAGCAACAAAAGAGCATTTGTTTACGGCTCTTGCGTTGGCTATTCGCGACTGGTGTATTGATCAGATGTTTGAAACTGCTGCCAGACACAGTAAAAAAGACCCAAAGCGCGTTTATTATCTGTCAATGGAATACTTGATTGGGCGTATGCTTGAAAACAACTTGCACAACTTTGGCATTTATGATTTGCTGGACAAAGTGAAGCTGGATAACCCCATTCCATTGCGTGAAGTGCTGGATGCCGAATATGATCCTGCGCTGGGTAATGGTGGACTGGGCAGATTGGCGGCGTGCTTTTTGGATTCGATGGCAACCTTGGGCTTGCCAGGATATGGTTATGGCATTAATTATCAATTTGGTCTGTTCCGTCAACGCTTTGAAAACGGCTATCAAAAAGAAAGCGCCGACAGCTGGATTGAGCGCGACTCTCCGTGGCAAATAGAACGCTCTGACCGTTCGTGCTATATTCCTATTCGAGGCCGCATTCACTATGACGAGCGTGATGGCGTGCGCTATCCGCGTTGGGTCGATGCAGATCATATTATGGCGATTCCGTATGATATGCCGATTGTGGGTTATGGTGGAAAGACGGTTAATTACTTGCGCTTGTTTAGCGCAAAGGCGACGAATGCGCTGAACTTGCAAGTCTTTAACACAGGCGGCTATGTAGACGCGGTGGAAAACAATATTAAAACTGAAACAATTTCAAAAGTTTTGTATCCGTCCGATTCGTTTGAGGAAGGTCGCAAGCTGCGCTTGATTCAACAATACTTTTTTGTGGCGGCGGCGATTAACGATATTTTGCGCCGCTTCTTGGAAGATCACGATGATCTGCATGAGTTGCCTGAAAAAGTCGTTATTCAATTAAACGATACGCACCCAACGCTTGCGATTGTCGAGCTGATGCGCATCTTAATGGATGTCCACGGCTTTACATTTGAAGACGCTTTGGATGTTGTTTCGAAAACAATGGCGTACACGAACCACACGTTGTTGCCAGAAGCGCTTGAAAAATGGGACGTTTCTTTGTTTGAAGAAAATTTGCCGCGCCACTTGCTGATTATTTATGACATCAATGAATGGCTGATGAAAAAAGTGCGTGATCAATATCCTGGCGATGTAGCAAAGCTTTCTCGTATGTCGATTATCGAGGAAGGTGAAAAGAAAAAAGTCAGAATGGCACACTTGGCGATTGCAGGCAGTTTTTCTGTCAATGGCGTGGCCAGATTGCACTCTGAATTGATTAAAACAAGGTTGGTTCCCGACTTTTACGACTTATGGCCTGACAAGTTTAACAACAAAACAAATGGCGTCACGCCGCGCCGTTGGTTGCTCGATTGCAACACAGATTTGGCAAACTTGATTACCAAGCATATTGGTGACGAGTGGATTACAGATTTGAACCACTTGCATAAATTAAAAGCGTATGTTAATGACAACAAGTTCCTAGAACGATTTATGGCGGTTAAAATGCTGAATAAACAGCGTCTTGCAACACACATTTTTGATACAACAGGTGTTGAAGTAAATCCCGATTCGATTTTCGATGTGCAAGTTAAGCGTATTCACGAATATAAGCGCCAGCTGTTGAATGCTTTGCATATTATTCACCAATACTTGAGTATTATCGAGGACAACAAAGTTTTATCGGCACCAAAGACATACATTTTCGGCGGTAAAGCAGCGCCTGAATACACTATGGCAAAGTTGATTATCAAGTTAATTAACAACATCGCTCGAGTCGTCAATCACGATCCAAAAGCTTCGCAACAAATGCGGATTGCTTTTGTCCCTGACTATAAAGTCTCCGTTGCGGAAAAAATCATTCCTGCGACCGATGTATCCGAGCAAATATCGACTGCGGGTTTTGAAGCTTCTGGAACAGGCAATATGAAGTTTATGATGAATGGTGCGTTGACATTGGGGACTTTGGACGGCGCGAATATTGAAATCAGAGAAGAAGTCGGTGCAGATAACTTCTATCTGTTTGGTCTGACGGCCGAACAAGTGGACGAGCGTCACCGCAATGCTTCGCATAAACCGTGGGATTATTACAACAGCGATCCACGCATCAAGCGTGTGATGGATACGCTGACTTCCAGCTTGTTCTGTGATGGCGAACCTGGTTTGTTTACCCCAATTTTCCAAAGCATTATGTTTAATGATTTTTATTTGCTGCTGGCCGATTTTGACGATTATATCAAAACGCAAGAGCGCATTGAAAATGATTATGCAAATCGTATGGAATGGGCGCGCAGAGCTCTGTTGAATGTTGCGTGTTCGGGTAAGTTCTCGTCCGACAGAACAATCAAAGAGTATGCCGATGACATTTGGCACGTGAAACCAACGCTGTAGGAGAAAAAGTTTGATGACCAATCCCGTTGATGAGCGTTTTTATGGCCGCAGACACGGTAAGCGTTTGAAAAGTTCGCGTTTGTTTTTAATGGAAAACTTACTGCCAAAGATTGCGATTGCCGAGCCCGAGGATAAAACAAAACCCATAGATTTTACTGCAATGTTTGGCTTTAAGCCCGCTCAGGTGTGGCTTGAAGTCGGCTTTGGCGGTGGCGAGCATTTAGCTACGCAAGCCTTAAAACACAAAGATGTTGCCTTTATCGGGGCAGAGCCATTTTTAAATGGTGTGGCATCGCTTTTGGTGCACTTGAACACGGATACTAACGTGGTTGATGAGACGCATTTGATTAACCCCGCTCGTGCGGACAATGTGCGCGTTTACCCCGATGATATTCGCCACCTCTTTCCCGTTTTTGAAGACGAGTCTTTTGAGCGCATTTTTGTGCTTTATCCTGATCCGTGGCCTAAAGCAAGGCACGAGGATCGGCGCTTTATTGGGCAGAAAAATTTGCCCGAGATTGCAAGACTTTTGACCAAAACGGGCGAGCTGAGAATTGCAACTGATGTCGAGCAATACGCTGCGTGGGCGCAAGAGCAAGTCGAGCTGTCGGGGCTTTTTGTGCGCATAAACGAGGACATCAGAAAACCATTTGAGGATTGGGTGACAACACGCTATGAGCAAAAAGGCTTGAAGGCGGGGCGTACACCGACTTATTTGATTTACAGGAGGAAGTAATGGACGGAATATCAAGCATTGCTGAGCTGATTGTTGCGCTGTGGGAATATGTTTGTACATCGCTCAGTTTTATCAAAATCAGGCATGAAGGCTTTGCGGTGATTAAAAAACGTTGGGGCAAGCCCGTCAAAGTCTATGCGCTGACGGAGCATTTTTGCTGGAAGTGGCCTATAGCCGAAACGTTCGATGAGGTCGACATTCGAAAGCAAATCATTTATTTGAATGCGCATTCGATTAAATCGCCAAAGGGAGGCTATATTTTGCCGCTCAACACGACCATCGATACGCAAGCCGAATTCAAAGTGGTTAATCCAACAATCATTTATAAAATCTCGGACGACATCGTGCGTTATGATGAAAATAACTATACGACCACCGAAAGTTATGTAGACAATGTGGTGCACTTGCTTATTTCCAAAATGCTCGAGAAAAACGGCAAGTTAAGCGGGATTTTCGATGTGCAAGAAAAGTTAAATGATGAGTTGGCTCTTTACAACAAAAATAAAAGCATAACCTTTTCGGGTGACTTTGACGCGCCGATAGAAAATTGCTTGATTATTGAAAAAATTGTTGTTGTTTCGTACGATTATAATTTCTCGCTCAGAAATACGGAATAAGCTTTTATAAATAACTCTTGACGAAACTTTAAAAACGCATTATTATACCTATATAGTTTGTACGATGGGAGACTAAAAAAATGAAATATCGTATTGAAGATACACCAAAAGGTCAAGAAATTGTGATGGACGGCTCTTTCACTTTTCGTGATCATGACACTTTTTTTGAAATTATCTCGTTGATAAAATCAAGCAAGGATAAACGCTTGACGTTTAATTTGGCGGGTTGCGATTTTATTGATAGTGCTGCGCTTGGAATGTTCGTTATTGCCAGCGATGAGGCCTCTGTCAAAGATATGACTCTTGTGATTAAAGCCGCTACGGGACGCATTAAGGACGTGATGTTCGCGGCACGTTTTGATAATCTTTATACTTTTGAAGATTAACAATAACTTTTTATTTTATACCCCTTAAAAACGCTTCTTGAAAGAGAGGCGTTTTTTGTTTTTGGGCGACTCGAAAATGGCAATCGGTGTGCGACTCGAAAGAACTCGAACTCGATTTTAAGATTCATCTTTTGTTCTTACTGTGCCCAAAGCTGCTCCAAAAATTGCCCCAATTTTGGGGAGGATTTTGTCTCTTTTAAAAGGTAAAAAATTGCCTGAAACGACTCCAGACAGAATCCGAGTCTTTGCCTTAAATCCTTGCCTTTCAGGTTTTTATCGATGTTAACTTTTATCGCCATTAGTCTGTATTTTTTTGATTTAAAACAATAACTTATTTTAAAAACACAATATGTAGGTTAATAATTCTACATATTGCGTCAAGTAATTTAATTGCATTTTTTGCAAAAAGATTTGTTGTCAAACCGATTTAGTTTTGTAAGATGAAATTAAAGAAAAAGATTCGTCTGAAAAAAAGTTTTTATAGGAGCAAGTAAAATGGCTGAACAAACTATTGAACAACAATGGCAAGAAATTTGCACGGCATTGAAGAATACGTCCAATGACCCGATCTTGCAATGGCTTGTGCAAGTCAGCCCTTCGATTCAAAACGATACGCTCGTTTTGTCTGCGTCTAATCGTTTTATTTGCAATTGGTTGCAAAGCAAAACCTATGACAGCCAGATTTTACAAATGTTCAAGCAAAAGAATCCGTCTTTGCAAGCAATCGATGTGAAGTTGCAAGATTACGTGCTGCCTCCTAAGAAAACCGAATCGCCTGCGCCCCAAGCGCTGGCAGAGCCCATGCAAAGCCAACGCAAAATCGAAGACATTGTCGAGATTCATTTAAATCCAGCGATGACTTTTGAAAACTATGTTGTTGGCTCGTCTAACGAGTTGGCGTGTGCTGCGGCCAAAGGCGTCACAGAACATTTTGATGCGACTCGTAATCCGTTGTTTTTACACAGCTCGGTCGGTTTGGGCAAAACGCACTTGATGAATGCGATTGCTTGGCGAATGCGCGAAAAGCACCCCGAAAAGAAAGTGCTATATATGTCGGCCGAACAATTTATGTATCAATATGTGCGTGCGCTGAGAAGCGATAAAAACTCGGATGACAAAATTGCGGATTTTCGTGAAGTATGCCGTTCGGCGGACGTGTTGATGATTGATGACGTTCAATTCATTTGTGGCAAGCAAGGGACTCAAACCGAGTTTTTTCACACATTCAATGCGCTGGTGGAACAAGGCAAGCAAATAGTTCTGTCCTCTGACAGTTCGCCTTTGGAGCTCAAAGGGCTTGAAGATCGCCTCAAAACGCGTATGGCGCAAGGTTTGATTGTTGATATTTATCCGACAACGTTTGAAATGCGCATTGGCATTTTGCAATCAAAAGCCGAACAATGGCACGTGTCTATTCCAAACGATGTTGCGGAGTTCTTAGCAGAACGCATTACGACAAATGTGCGTGAGTTGGAAGGGGCTTTGAAACGCTTGGTGGCCAATACACAACTTCTGGGCAGCCCGATTACCATGGAAAATACGCAGCGCATTTTAAAAGACGTCTTGCAACTTTATAAGCAAGAAGTGACTGTCGATGATATTTTGAAAAAAGTGAGTGAATATTTTGGTGTGCGTATGGCTGACTTGCAATCTGCGCGACGCGACAGAAGCATTGCACGTCCGCGTCAAGTTGCGATGTATTTAGCCAAAGAATTGACGTCTAAATCTTTGCCAGAAATTGGCACGGCGTTTGGTCGCGACCACACAACGATTTTGCATGCTGTGCGTGTGATTGAAGGATTGGTTAAAACGGATCCAGATATTGCAAATGCGGTGCGGGATATATCAAGGAGCTTTAACAAATAATGACCAAAAGAGTGTCTTGCTTTTTGCCGTTTTTTCGACCATTTGTTGACTATAACAACAAGGGAGTTTTAAGATGACCAGATTAGCTTTGAATACACCATTTATGTTAGGTTTTGAAAACTTGGAAAGAATGATGGAACAGATTACAAAATCTGGCCCTGACGGCTTTCCACCATACAACATTGAGCAATTGACGCAAAACCAATTGCGGATCAGCCTTGCTGTCGCGGGCTATGACGAAAACGATTTGGACGTATCAGTCGAGGATAATCAGCTGGTCATTCGCGGGCGCAGTTCGTCTGACGGACAAGAACATCATTATTTATATCGTGGTATTGCAGGACGCAATTTCCAAAAAACATTTATGCTGGCGCACGGAATGCAAGTGCAAGGCGCTTTTATGGACAAAGGCTTGTTGCATATTGATTTACTCAAAGTCGAACCTTTGGGCTCTGTGACCAAAATTAAAATCGAACCGCCTGTTAAAAACAAAGCGGTGACCCTAAAAGAGGAGAAAAAGAAATGATTCACTCTGTCGAAAGAAAAAGCTTGATTGAATGCGATTTAATGTACGATGATGACTTTGCCGAATGGGGCACAGAAGACATTGCGTATATTAAGCAAGATATGATTGACAACTCGATGATGTGGTCTATTTATGGCGCAGAGGGCACGCGTATTGGCTATGCGCAAAACAGAGACGTTGCTTTGGCGATTGTTTCGCAAAACGATCTGACTGCGATGAGCGTGCATTAAAACACACCTTACGATGTACTGCGCCGATTAAATGGACGTACTCAAGGAAAAACGAGTCGTTTTAGAAAAAAGTGGTGTCCTTGGCGGGAGTCGAACCCACGACCTTGGGATTAGGAATCCCACGCTCTATCCTGCTGAGCTACAAGGACGCAAAAGTATTTATAAATCAGAACATAAACTTTGACAAGTCTTTTTTATCGTTTATGTTCAATCGAACGGGAGCTTTTATGCAAATACACGCCACACTTTCTCGCTTTATGGACAAAGGCATTTTGTTTGTCGGCCCCAGCGGTGCTGGCAAGTCTACGGCTGCGCTGTTGCTGGTTGATGCGGGGGGCAAGTTGGTTGCCGATGACCAAGTGATTATCGATGATACGGAGGGCGTACTTGTGGGCTCTTGCCCAGAAACAATCAAAGGCAAAATGGAAGTTCGCGGTGTTGGCATTGTGGAAATGCCGTGTTTGAAAAGCTCTTCGATTGACCTTGTGGTTGAGCTTGTTCAAAGTGTGCACGATGTGCCCCGAATGCAAGAATTTGGGCTTTATACCATTGGTTCAAAGTCGATTCAAAGCTTGGCGTTATGCGCTTTCGATGCGGCTTTTGTGGCAAAAATTAAAATCGTATTACAACAAATGTAATACTTTTTTACTTGCTCTTTGAAAGCAATCGTGGTAAAACAAAACCTGTAAAAAGAGGCAGAATTATGATTGGATTATTACTTGTCACACATGGCAATCTTGCCAAAGAAATGATTAAAGCGATGGAGCACGTGATTGGTCCTCAGCCAAAGTTGCAAACAGTGTGCATTGGTGAAAATGACGATGTCGAGCAAAGCCGCAAAGACATTGTCGCAGCCGTGGAAGCACTGGACGAAGGGCAGGGTGTTTGCATCGCGACAGATATGTTTGGCGGTACGCCGTCTAACTTAGCCATTTCGATTATGGACGGACGGCACGTTGAAGTGATTGCGGGGCTTAATTTGCCTATGTTAATTAAGATGGCCAGATCGCGTGATTTGCCGTTAAAGCAATTGGCGAGTGTTTCGGCTGAGTCTGCCAAAAAATACATCAATGTCGCATCGGAGTTGCTCAAAAATGACTGATGTTTTAAAGCAAGTAAAGATTTGCAACAAAAAAGGGTTGCATGCGCGTGCAGCTGCGTGTTTTGTAAAACAAGCCGAAAAATATGACGCCGAAATTTGGGTTGAAAAGGATACTCAACGTGTTGGCGCAGATTCGATTATGGGGCTGATGATGTTGGCCGCCTCTTGTGGCAACGAGATTAAAATTATGGCGCGCGGTGCTGATGCCAAGCAAGCAGTGGACGCTTTGGCCTCTTTGGTGCAAAACCGCTTTGGCGAAGCCGAGTGAAAAAAAACAGTTGCTTTTTAAATCAAAAGCGGTATAATAAAAGCGTTTTTTGGGGTATCATCTAATGGTAGGATAGCGGATTCTGATTCCGTACGTCTTGGTTCGAGTCCAGGTACCCCAGCCATTTTCTCCCCATACCTTTGTGTGGGGATTTTTTTGAGGGGTGCTTTTGTCATTCCATATATTTCGTGGCGTGGACGAGGCCATAACCAACGCTGAGCATTTGGTTTTCTTGCGAGATGACAGCATCACTGAACTGGTTGCGAATTGTTTTGTAAAACAGGGGGATTTGGCTTGAACCGCCCGTTAAAATCACAAGTTCAATGGCTTTTTTCGAAATGCCAGCATTGTGAATGCATTGCAACAAGCATTTGTTGATTTTTTCAATGTCGTTAGCTATGCCTTGCTCAAAACTCTCTTGCGTGGCGTTAAAGTGAATTGTCCCGCTGAACAAGTCAAACACGCTGGCCGTGTTCGGATTTTGCGAAAGTGCAATTTTCATATCCTCGACCGTTTTAAGCAAACGGTGCGCATCTTCAAAATCAATCAACGACAGCAGGCGTTCAATTTTTTCGGGCTCGTTTGCTTGTCGCCAAATGCTTTTGACAAGGTCTTTGGTGGCAGCCGTATAAGAAAAATTGATTTTGCTCCATTCGGCCAGGTCAGCATAAAGGTGTGCAGGGCACGATAAGTTTTTATCCCCGTAAGTACTGCCTTTGCCGAACAGCGGCATGACAGCGTCAAGACTTAACGCACGGTCAAAATCGTTGCCTCCGATGCGAACACCACAGGTTGCAAGAATATCCGATTTACGGTCGCGTTTTAAGCGGTTATTGCCTCCAATGCGGATGACGGTAAAATCAGTTGTGCCGCCGCCGATGTCAACGACTAAGGCCAACTTTTCGGCGTCTAAATGTTGCTCATGTGCAAAAGCGGCTGCTATCGGCTCGTATTGAAAAGCAATGTGTTTAAATCCAGCCAGTGTCGCAAGCGTTTCCAGTGTCTTTTGCGCTTGTTTGTCTGCCGTCTCGTTGTCGTCTTGAAAGTGTATAGGTCGCCCCATTACAACGCAATCAATCGTCTCTTGCAGCATTTGTTCGGTTGCTTGCTTAAGGTACGTTAAGAACATTTGTACAAAGCGGTCGTATTTGTACCATTTGTCGTTGATAAGGGTGTATTTGCCGATTAAATCAGTGCCGAGTATGCGTTTAATGCTGCGCACGAGGCGTCCGCTTTCGCCAGAGATGTAATGGTCGATGGCCTGTTGTCCAAAGAACGGGTCGCGGTTGTCTGTTTCAAAAAACAGTGCCGTTGGAATATAGCTCTTGTTGTTAAAAGTTGTCATCTGGGGTTGGTTATTTACTAGAACTCCAATCGTCGAATTGGTGGTTCCAAAGTCGATACCACATGCTTGTCTCATTTTTTTATACTCCTTAAATATAAAAGCTTGCGAATTATACAGGCTTTTTCCTTTAAGTCAAGCATTTTATGTTGATAAAAATATGGCGGCTATTTTTATAACCGCCATTTTGCTGTGTTTGCTTTAGATGACTTATTTTTCCGTAGCCTCGGTTGGTTTGCGTGCCCACAAAATGGTTGTCTTTCGATTTTCATCTCGATAACTTAAGTCAATCAGCTCTCCTTTGTCGTCATATAATTCCAGAAACATCTGACCGTTTGGATAACGGGTACAACGGCTTTCAAGTTTGTTGTTTTTGTATCCTTCTTGGCGTAAATTACCTTGTTCATCATTAAAAGTAATGGATTCTTCATCCAGAACACCACTGTCAAGATAAGTCAAAGTATGTGTTCTGCCTTGTTCGTCTTTAAAGCTTTCTTCTTTCATTTTTTTATCTCCCTGATTTTTTTAATCATGAGTTAATTATACCACAGATTTACCAGACGGTCAACAATATACGTTTGATTTTGGGGCGTTTTTATGGTAAAATATATGTTAAGGGGGATATATGATAAAACAGGTAATAGAGGTCTCATCTGAAAATCTGAAATTGTCTTTATCCAGAGGCTTTTTAGTCCTTACAGATGTGCAAACAAAACAGACAAAACAAGTACCACTTGATATGATCTTGTGCGTTGTGTTGTCGGCGGAAAATTGTCTTATTTCCAAACATATTATTAATGCGTTGGTCGAAAATAATGCAAGTATTGTCTTTTGCAATGACAGGTATTTGCCAAATGCAATAGTTCTGCCTGTGGCGGGCCATTGGCTGGCGGCGCCTCGCATTCGAACACAGATTAACGTGGGCGAAGTTTTGCGTAAAAATTTGTGGAAGAAAATTGTCCAATATAAAATTGATTGCCAGCGTCAATTATTGGCGAGTGTTAATCCAACCAGCTGTTATATAGAGCGGTTAAAAATGTTATCACAAACAGTAAAAAGTGGTGATATTCAAAATAATGAAGGACAGGCAGCGCACCTTTATTTTGCTGGTTTGTTTGGTTCGCAATTTGTACGCGACCGAAAAGTGGCAGATGCAAATATGGTGCTTAATTATGCGTATACTGTTTTACGCGCGATGATTGCTCGGAGTGTTTGCGGCAATGGTTTGTTGCCTTATATCGGGCTGAAACATTGTCAGCAAGCAAATACTATTCCTCTGGTTGATGACTTGATAGAACCTTTTCGTCCGATAGCAGATAAAATCGTGTGTGATGTTTTGCATGAGTACAAAGATATTGTTGATTTGAATGCAGAAGTCAAACGTAAGCTAGCTCAATTAACGAGCTTAGAAGTACACACAAACAAAGGAAAAATGCCTTTGGCTGAAGCAATAGATAGTTTTGTAGCAAGTTTAGTTAAAAGTTATGAAATGCAAAAGGTTTTATTAGACGTGCCAGAAATCAGGTTTAGTTAGGTAAGTTAATATGTGGAGATTTGGGAGGCAGTTATAGTTGACCGTCTGATAAATCTCTGATATAATTTGACGGATTTGCTTAAATGACGTGTTTTAGTTATAGTTGACCGTCTGATAAATCTCTGATATAATTCACGTCTTTTGGATTGAACTTTTGGAACGGTTATAGTTGACCGTCTGATAAATCTCTGATATAATTGTTTATTGTAAATCTGATAAACTAAATCAGTTATAGTTGACCGTCTGATAAATCTCTGATATAATCGAATCGTGTTAAATTTATAACTGTAAATCGTTATAGTTGACCGTCTGATAAATCTCTGATATAATTTTTTTATGGTGTTATATTCTATTTGTAAGTTATAGTTGACCGTCTGATAAATCTCTGATATAATAGAGGCGACACAATAGATTGAAAAATAAGGATTTTTATCTGTTGCGTTGCCTCTAAAATCTTTTAAAAAAGCAAGAGTTGACTGTTCTGTTCTCGAGTCGTTTCTTCATTTTCCGATTCGTATTTTCCCAAAAAGTTCTCAGTCATCAGGTATTGTTTGTCCGTGATATATAAAAAAGAAACTGAACTGTTTGCGGGAATATAAAGCCGTAAATGTCGAGCAACGCTTTTTGCACTGTTCAATGTTGTGCACGGCTTAATGTACACAGAAAACTGTTTCATACAAAAGCCGTTGTCCAACAAAGTATTGCGAAAGCGGGTTGCTCGCTTCATTTCTTTTTTTGTTCGAACGGGAATGTCAAACATACAGATGATCCACATCATCGACCACCCTGAAAGTGTTTCAAGTCGCCGTCTTCGAGCCATCGCTCAAAACCTTGTGCTTGCGTTTGACTTTGCCAAATGGTGTAAGCTCGACTTTACGCGTATGATGTGACAGTAAATAACTAAGGCCGCGGTCTTCTAATGTGTCTACAAACATATATTCTAACATTTTATTCTTAGGCGAAGTCATTCTTGCATCTGTTATATAGTCTATAGATAGTCTTCCAGCGCCAAATTTTTTTACACGAGCCAAACAACGAGGTTGATCTGTATAGGTATGCCATTCTTCTGGCGTATCCAATTCCAAAATATCGCGTTGTTGAATTGACCAAATAGGTTTTGCCCCGTCTTTTTTCCATTGAGGAATAAAATCACGCTGATTTGCATTAAAGCGAGAAATTACTTCCCAACCGACTTTACCGTTTTTCGTGAAAAAATCAATACAATGGTTGTTGCCACCGATATAAGCAAGATTTCGTTTTTTTATGAATACTAAAGATTTATTGCTTTCATAACATCTGAACGAATTGTTCTTATATAACTTTTTGTCTTGAATTATTCGCAAAGCGCGTTGAATAATGCGTGTTTCAGAAACTTCTATTGCTTTTCCGCCATCAGCAACCGCTGCTTCATTTTCTGCGTCAAGCTGTGCTTTTGCTAATTCACAATGGTTTTCCAAATCTTCTTTTAACTTTGCTTGTTTCGCTCTATCGATAGGAATGCGCGGATTCCATTCATCTTTAATCGAGTCGGGAACAAGCAATTTGTTAAAGTCTTTAAAAGACGTGACGGCTTGTAAAATGTCGCGGACATAAACAGTAATTAACGCATCTTTTACATTTGGGTTTTTGCAAATAACAACTTTTGCAGTTTCTTCGTGGAACTCGCCGTCTGGTGTATGGTCTGGTTTGTGTGATACTTTGATGCGTTTCAAAGCCTCAATCACGGTCTGACGAAAGTGTGCGGGCGATGTAATCGTGGTCATAGGCAGGGGAGCTACCAGCTTGTTTAATTTATATTGTTGCGCCATTTGTTGAATCAGTGATCGATTCATACAGGCGATAGTGATTGCATCCATTGCATGATGACGATGATCTATACGCGGTTTTTCTTCCCATTTGCACTCTATCCAGTCGGTTGACAGGTCTGAGGACTTTTTTTTATCTTCAATAATTTCCCCCGTTTTTTTGTTTATCCAATATGGAGGAAATTCAGGAACATTAAGCCCCATTAAATCGTATTCAAGAGCCCGAAGTCCCCATAGGTTGCGAAGTTTTGCTGTCTGAGAGCCTTTGACAGCCAAAATACGGTTTGGAACTTTCTCTTTGGCATCTTTACATTCTTTGTATTCTTTACAATCGATAATGACGCGTAAGTAGCGTGCAGCTAACTTAGACACATACCGTGTGTCAGTCAAATAACGATTTGTTTCATCTTTGTCCCCTTCATCCTCATATTTCGTTTTTGCCGTATCTTCAAAACGCCAAGCTTTTTTTGGGGGAAGATGAGTACGTGCAAATTTCAAGATTTGAGCAATTTGCTCGGGCGTTTTTGTCGCCGCAAAATAATTATAAGCAAAACGGTCTCCTTTGGGTGCATTCTCTATACTGCTGACAAGGCACAAATTCATATAAGTATCAGTTCCACCTTTTTCCTTTGGGATAATGTGCTCGATTTCAAAACCAGTAAAGTTTTGTCCAATTGGATTGGATGGGTTATAGGCGTCTTGCCAGCCTTGTTCATCGGCGAGTTTCCATTTTAAAATATTTTCTCCACTGATGGGCATATTGTGAGCGATGAGATATTTTTTTGCCTCATCATTGCGTTTGGCGTTGTTGCGTCTCTTTTGGGCACTGTCTTCTTTCTTTTTCGTCGATTCGCCTACGTCTCTACCAAGCTCAATATTGATCTCATAAGGCTTTCCATATAATTTGATAATTTCGTTTACGACTTTACGCAATTGATTCAGAATCATATGAACACCAGGATTTGCTATGCGGCCATATTTGATTTCGTCTGCGTTGAGCTTGTCTTGATTGTGCAAAATGGTCAGCGGAGGTATGACTTGTGTATCAGTTCTTAAAATGCTTCCGTAATAAGGCAGTTCAGTGCAACTTCCTTGCATTTGTCTGATTCGCTCTTCTTCCGCTGTAAAACGAGGGTCGTTCTCGGTTAAATCCTTTGTCACTTCGCGGTGAGAAATAACCTCAGCTTTAAGTTTTTCCAAAATTATTTTTGTCGCGGAAGGCCCAAGCATCGATCGTCCTTTAGGGATTTTGTTTAAAATCTGCGCGGCTGTTTTTTCACTGCTGATGTTTAAGCGTTCGGATATATTTTGAATGATTTCATCTTCATTAAACAGACGAGAGTTTGGATCGTTTGGGTCTTTAACTGGGTTTGCTAAAAAGTCGACCAGTTCTTCTAATTTATCTTGTGATAAGTTTTTAAAAACTTCATTTTCTTGAAACAATGGTGTTGCATAAATGTACGCAGCCAGTGGCGTGTTTCCTTCATTAGGCAATATAACAGCAACTTGTCGTGTCAAATTAAGTTCTTTTCGGATAGCTTTTTCACCTGCATTTTTGCCTTTTAGTAAAATGTTATTGACGATTTTGTCGCGTTGCTCTAGTGTGAGCTTTAAATTATCTTTAAGCGTTTGAAGGCGTATATTGTTGACTTGTTCGTAAATGCGGCGCATTTCTGAAAGAGGGTGTGCTTTGAGCATTCTGTCCTCATTTTCGAAATAGATGCATTTACCTGTTGCATATGGCGCTGGTGATTTTTCATAAAACAGGATGTCATAGACTTGCTTTTTTAAACCTTCTTTTTGCATTTGTGGAAAGTATTGAGCTTGTGCGTCCCAGATTTTATTAAATTCATCTTTAACAAGCCAACGAGGAAGCGCGTAATCAACAATTCCTTTTTCTGTTGCAAATTTGCGTTGGCGAATAATTTTATCTTCTGTGAGACGCTTGTAGAAATACTCTCCTAATGTTTGACTGTTTGTTTGTGTTAAGTAATCAAACATTAATTCATACGATGTTTTCTTTTTCTTCTTTTTCTGATTATCGCCTTCTTCAAGGATTTCTTCTGGTTGTTCTTCTGCAATGGATACAAAACCAGCTCCTCTGTGTTTTGCAAGGTGCAAAATGATACGGCCAATATGATACGGATTGATAAGGTTTTCTTTTAATGCATGAAAACGCAAACGATAAGGTGAATTTGCTCTGGTTTCTGGAGTGCCATCAGATGTTTTGGTTGGCCATAGTCCATTTTCAAATAGTAATTGAGCCAACAAAGCAAGTCGTTTTTGCGTGTGTTTATAGTTTTTACGTGCTGTTCGCTTGGCGCGTCTATCGGCCGCTCCTTCTGATACTTCAAAAATACGTACCCCTGTATCAATAATTTGTTTTGGATTGTTTTCATCGTCCAGCTCAATAATCGCCGAGCCAATTGAAGCAACGCCTAAATCTAACCCTAATCTGTATTTCATATGAATTCTCCTTTCTGTTTTTAGAATATAACAAAAAAATATTGACATTACAATTCAAAATGTGTAAAATACAACTATTATATGAAGTTGGTCTTCTTTTTCAGAGATTTATCAGACGGTCAACAATATAATAAGGCTGAAAATGCCGTCAGATTGCGGGGGCAAGAATTTGCCCCCTTTATTTTAGCTATATGCTGACAAAACTTTTTCACAAAAATTTCATTTTTTTGATTTTTTTGCTTGCATTCTGTTGCAAAAGAAATTAACCTGTTATTAACGTTCGTTAATGGCAAAAAGGAAAAGAGGGTTAAATGCGCGTTTTATTAATTGAAGATGATAAGTCTATGGCTCAAAACATCAACTCTATTTTGTGTAAAGAAGGTATGGTTGTTGATGTATCAAATCTCGGCGAGGACGGCAGCGAATATGGCAAATTATACGACTATGATATTATCATTCTTGATTTGATGTTGCCAGATATGGACGGCTTGGAGGTTTTGAAAAAACTACGCTTGTCGAAAGTGACAACTCCCGTGCTGATTTTGTCGGGATTAACTGAACCTGATAAAAAAGTGCAAGGCTTTGTCGATGGCGCAGATGATTATTTGACTAAACCCTTTAACAAAGCTGAACTGATTGCGCGAATCAAGGCTATCGTTCGCCGTTCGCAAGGGCACTCTAAATCCATCATCAATATCGGTAAGCTTGAGATTAACCTTGACTCTAAAACGGTATCCGTCAATGGTGAAGTCGTTCGTTTGACGGGCAAAGAGTTTGCTATTTTGGAATTGTTAGCGTTGCGACAAGGAACGACGTTAAACAAAGAGCAATTTTTGAATCACTTGTACAGTGGCATTGATGAACCCGAGCTTAAAATTATTGACGTGTTTATTTGCAAACTGCGCAAAAAATTGCAAAAGGCAACGGGTGGCGAAGATTACATAGGTACTATTTGGGGACGCGGATATTTGTTGCAAGCACCTGATGCGAAAAAATAACGTTGCTTTTTTCCTTTACTTTCGTTTTTAAATCCTTTAGGATAATAAAAAAGGATAAACGAGTATGGCAAAGAAAATCCTGTCTGTTGAAGAACAAGTCATCGAAGCGGTTAATCGCATCGATACGTTAAATGTGCCGTTTTGCGCGGTGTATGTTGCGATATCGAAACTGTCGCCCGAAAACAGGGGTTATCGTCAGTTGGAGATTGTTTCAAAATTATTCGAACCGTTGCTTAACCACGCAGCCGCCAGACTGTTTGTGTTGTCCAATCACGACTTTTTGCTGCTGACTGCCTATCCTGTACTGGACGTGATTGATGATATTTTATACCAAGTTCGTTCGTTATTCTCTGATGACTTTTTTATTTCGTCTCATCACCCCGCAGCGTTTCAACATATCTTTTTTTTAAACAAGGAAAAAGACGCCTTGTTGCGGTTTTTGACAGAACAAATGCAATCCACTGTGTCCCCTGAGCCAGAGCGAAAGAATGTTGCGCTGCAGACTATTGCGCCCGCTTTGCCAACCGTGTATGAGCTGACGCCTGATAATTTGGAACGCTTGCTTTATCAAATCGAGCAAAGTAAAGCACGCGATTTTCTGCGCCGCCAAAGCGTGGTTTCGTTTGCCGATAACGGCAATAATGCTGAAGTGTTTCAAGAGTTTTACACGTCTATGTCTGAAATTCAAAATGCCTTTGCACCGCACTTAAACTTGACGAGCGATAAAGCGCTATTTACGATGTTGACAACGACGTTGGATCGCCGAATGTTGGGCGATTTAATTGATTTAAAACTTTACCATTTTCCGCGCGCAGTCAGCTTGAATTTGAATATTCACAGCATTATGACTCCGATTTTTGATAAATTGATAAAAATGTTTTCAACGCGTCTGATCGTAGAGTTTCAAATATCCGATGTTTTGCACAATTTGGATTTGTATCGCAAAGCGTGCACAAAATTGAATGAAAACGGTATAGGCATTGCTTTGGATGGTATCGGCATTAACGAATTGGAATTTTTAAATCTAGAGCCTTTTCATGCGCACTTTTTAAAGTTTTTTTGGACGCCGAAGTGGAAAGAAGATTCGCACCGTTTACAGTTGTGTCACTTTATCGCACAAAGCAGGCAACACACAATTGTGCTGGCACGTTGTGGCAGCGAGGAGGGGCTTGTCTTTGGACGTAAAGTTGGGATCCATTTGTTTCAAGGGCATTTTATTGACGCAATGATAGCGGCCACGGCTAAAAATGCTTGCACGTTTGGTCAAGAATGTTCATTGTCTGAATGTATGTTGCGCCACAGTGCTTTGGGCTCAATGCGTCAGCAATGCGTGCATCAAGCACATTTGGACGCCTATGTATCGATGAAAGAAGGTCGGGAATGAAAACAACAGGGCAATGGCTTTCTTTTTTCAATAAAATGATGGTGGGGGGATCGAAAGCGTGGATCGTCAGTCTCGATTTGTCCGCCGAAGAAAATGTTTCGGCAAGCCAGATACAGGCTCTGTTCGAAACTTTGGAAAAAGAAAATCGCTGTCAAGTGTTTTGCGTGGCAGCGTCTCATCACTTTTTTTTGTCGTTTGCGCAAGGGCAAAAGGACGATATTCAAGCGATTTTAATTAAAATCCAATTTGACTTGAACTTACACAATGTGGCGAAATTATACCAGATTTTTCATTTGCCAGAAGATGGCGAAAAAGTCAAAAGTTTGGCTTATACTTTGGGCACGAAAAATACATCGGGCTCGTTTAAAGACAAATTGATTAAAACGCCGCTGAACCCTGTGTTTCAAACAAACTTTGAGATTCCGTTTACGCCGACATTACTGTCTCATTTGGAAAAGACGCTCTGCCAAGCGGACTTGTCTGCCTTGATGCGCAGGCAAGCGATTTGTGCGATTGTGGGACAAGCGCAGCCGATTGAACTTTTCGAGGAAATCTATGTCGCGCTGGCGGACTTGAAAAAAGCTTTGTGTCCCAGCGTGAACATTTATGACTCGCCATGGTTGCTCGACCGATTGATGGAAACTTTGGACAAGCGTGTGCTTGAAAATGTTGCAATGCACGATGCGGGCTCGTTTAAGAAAAACTTCAGCTTGAACATTGCGGTTAAGACGATTTTATCGCCCGAGTTTGCTCAGTTTAACGAAAACACGGAAGACAGTGCTAAGCAAAGCATTTTGCTTGAGATTAAACAAAGCGATATTTTTAATAATATCTCGTCTTTTTTGGCGGCGCGCAGTTTTGTGGAAGCGCAAGGCTATCGTGTTTGCGTGGATACGGTGACGATGGACTCGCTGCAATTTTTGGCGCTGGATAAGTTCCAAGATTGCTTTGTTAAAATTATCTGGAATGTGGATATGCTGGACGATGCAAAGAACAAAGGCTTTTTACAAACGCTGGAAAAACTGAATCCCGCCCACGTCATTTTGTGCCGCATTGACGACAAGCGCGCAATCGAGTGGGGGCAAAGGCAGGGCATTTCGTTATACCAAGGTTATTGTATTCAAAAAATGCTTTATCAAACGCCGCGTCCGCGCACAAATAACAGATTTCAAGGAAAGTTGAAAAAAGACCCTTGACAGACATAAAAAAAAGGTATATAGTACGTTCTCAGTTTCTAGAAGCGATTATGAATATAGGTGAAAAAAATGAAAATTTTAAACTCTTTAAAAGCGGCTTTAAAGCGCGATAAAAACAACAAGTTGATTCGTCGCAAAGGGCGTGTTTTGATTATCAATAAGGTCAATCCTCGCTATAAGGCGCGTCAAGGCAAGCCGACAAAAAACAAATAACAAAATGCCCGCCGCGTTGGCGGGTTTTTTTATGTTGAGCTGCGGCGTTGCGGAAGGGCTTTTTGCAACGGGCGCGGCTTTACTTGTTTTTTGTAATATAGTGGTATTATGAAGGCGAAGTGTGAAAATGCGCGCTTGATTTTGGGCGCATGCTAAGGATTGCTAAAATTATGCAAATCTTTGTTTTTAATGGGAAGCATTCAAATGGATTTTAATTTCGATGTTATAGTTGTCGGTGGTGGTCACGCGGGTTGTGAAGCTTGTACTGCGGCGGCAAGAACGGGCGCGCGGACGGCGCTTGTGACACACAAAATATCGTCTATTGGCGATATGTCGTGCAATCCTGCGATTGGTGGTTTGGGCAAAGGGACTGTTGTGCGCGAGGTTGATGCACTGGACGGTGTAATGGGTCGTGTCATCGATAAAACGGGGCTGCAATTTCGAATGCTCAATCAATCCAAAGGAGCGGCCGTGCAAGGGCCAAGAGCACAAGCCGACAAGGACGAATACAAAAAAGAAATGCAACGTGTGCTATTATCCTATCCTAATTTAACGGTGATAGAAGCTGCGTGTGAGGGAATCCTGTTTAACCCTGAAACTTCAAGCGTTTATGGTGTAAAATTGGCGGACGGCTCAGCGCTTAAAAGTAAGTCTGTTGTCATTACTACAGGCACATTTTTGAACGGCTTAATGCACCAAGGCGAAACAAAAACTGTGGGTGGTCGATTTGGTGATATTTCGTGCACAGGCATTACGCCTGATTTGCTCAAAATGGGACTGACGGTTGGTCGATTGAAGACAGGTACGCCTGCCCGATTGGATAAAGATTCGATTGATTGGTCGCAAACAACGCCCGAGGCGGGTGATGAAAATCCAAAGCCATTTTCGTATATGACGCAAAAAATCGAACAAGAGCAAGTGCCATGTCAAGTGACGCACACGACTCCCAAAACGCACGCGATTATCGAAGCTAATCTGTATCGTGCGCCGATGTATTCGGGACAAATTAAATCAATCGGCCCGCGCTATTGCCCCAGCATTGAAGACAAAATCAAACGTTTTGCAGGGCGCGACTCGCACCATGTGTTTTTGGAACCCGAAACGCGCTATGGCAATTCAATTTATCCAAATGGCGTATCAACCAGCTTGCCTGTGGATGTGCAGGATGCTTTCTTGCGCACGATTCCAGGACTCGAGAATGTCAAAGTCATTCGTTATGGCTATGCGATTGAATACGATTTTGTCGACCCCAGACAAGTAAAGCGCACATTGGAGACAAAAAAAGTGCATGGTCTTTTCTTGGCAGGACAGATCAACGGCACAACAGGCTATGAAGAAGCAGCAGGACAAGGCATTGTCGCGGGTATCAATGCGGGTTTGCAAGCAATCGGCAGCGATAAAACATTGGTGCTTAATCGCGCGAACAGCTATATCGGCGTGATGATTGATGATATTACGACTTTTGGCGTAGACGAGCCGTACAGATTATTCACCTCCCGCGCCGAGTACCGATTGACAATCAGGGCGGATAATGCAGATATGCGTTTAACGCCGATAGGCATTGACTTGGGCATTATCAGCGATGAGCGCAAAGCTGCTTTTGAAGCGAAAAAAGCCGCCTATGATGACGCGTTGACGATGATGAAAAGCACGTCTATTGCGCCGCGTGAGCTGATGCAAAAAGGCTTTAAAATCAATATGAATGCGGGTAAGCGCAACTTGTTTGAGTTGCTGGGCTTTGGCGATGTAGATTGGCCAATGATGATTAAGTCTTTCCCAGAGCTTGAAAATATCCGCACGGACGTGGCTCAGTTGATTGCAATCGAGGGGCGCTATCAAGGCTATCTCAACCGTCAGGAAGCCGACATTGATGCATTTAAACGTGACGAGTCGCTCAAAATCCCTGAAGATATTGATTATTCCAAAATCGGCGGTTTGTCGATTGAAATGCAAATGCGCTTGAATAAAGCCCGTCCCGAGACGATTGGTGTGGCGATGCGTTTGCCTGCGATTACGCCTGCGGCCGTGACGGCGGTGATTGGATATATCAAAAGCAGCAAAAAATAGCGTTTTATAACTTTTTGTAAAATAAGGCTTTTTTATAAAAGTTAATAAAAAGTAAAAAAGTTATTGACAAATGCTTTGCCTTATGCTAGTTTATGTCTTTGTGGTTTAGATGATTCCACAACATGGATATCTCCCTTATTTGAAGTCCATGAAAGTAAAAGGGATTTTCTTTCTCCCCCTATATATAACAGTCCCTTTTGAAAGCTCTTTAAGATTGTGTGCTTAAAGAGCTTTTTTTGTGTGCGAATTTCCTTGTGGGTTTTTAGATGCGCGCTTTTTATAAAGCACGTGGCAGGCGTACAATAAACGATGTGCCAGATTCGGGGCTGCTTTCCACGCTGATTGTGCCTTGATATTTGTGGATAATTTCAGAGGCAATTGCAAGACCCAACCCCGTGCCTGAAACGCTCATATTCGACTCCATACGATAAAAACGCTCGAACAAGTGCGGGATTTCCTCTTCGGGAATCGCAACGCCGTCATTGTGAATGCTGATGCGCAAATACTGAGTCGGTATATAAAGCGCTGGCACTGGATCGGGTGGCGTATCCACTTCCACGTCCAGCGTCACGGAAATGCTGGATTGCGCATTGCCGTATTTGAGTGCGTTGTCGATTAAGTTTTGAAAGACGCGAAACAGCTCGGTACTTCTGGCTTTAAAAGGAGGCATTGTTCCATTTTCTTTTAAAACGAGCTTTTGTTCACGCGTTTTTGCTTTGAGCTCCAACGCTTGAAAAACGGATCTAATCAGCTCGGGAATCGTAATGGTGTCGAGCGGTGCATCGCTTTCGATGTCCATTTTGGACAAAGCAAGCAAGTCTTGCACAAGGTCGGTCATATGCGTGGTTTGCTCTTGCATAATGTTTAAAAACTTTTCGCGCGCAACGGCATCGTTTTTGGCGGGGCCTTGCAGCGTTTCGATAAAGCCAGACAGCACGGACAAGGGTGTTTTCAGCTCGTGACTGGCGTTGGCAAAAAAGGCGTTTTGGCTTTTTTCAAAAATCTTGAAAGTCGTCACATCGTGCAGCAATACCACGACCTCCGCGCCGTTTTTCGTCATCGCAGGCAACCAGCTTGCCGAAGCTTTTAAATACGCCCGCTTCTTGCTTGTCTTGATTTGAAACTCGATAGTGGTTTGTTCTTTGGCGTGGTTGAAAATCTCGGACAAAGCCGAAATAAAGGATTTTTCCTCAATCACCGCAGAAATGCGTTTAAAGATAATGCCGCCGCCCAAAAGTTGGCGCGCAGACAAGTTTGCCCATACAATGTCGCCTTCTTTGTTGAGTAATAAAAGCGGTTCAGGCAGGCTTTCCAAAATCGCGCTGTCGGACAAAGTTTGCGCTTCCAAAATGCGGTTTTTCTTCAGCCACGAGCTTTTAATTTGATTAAATGATTGGACGATTTTAAAGGCCTCTCTGCGTTTTTTCATAAACTTTGGCATTTGCAGGTTCGGTCTGCCTTCTGCCTCTTGCTTTAAATAGTTAATCAGCTGCTCCAGCTCTTTTAAAAACGGCACGGCCAGCAGAAAAGTAAAAAAGAATGTCAGCCCAAAGCCGATGAGCGCCGAAATAGGCGGGATTTGTCCAAATAACATCAAGACTAAAAAAGAAATCGTCATCGGGAAAGTCAGCAAAAAAACGCGATCCATCGAACGATAAAGCGGCTCTTGTTTTTGTTTTGTTTTTTTTGTTTTATTTTCTGTCATTTTCTGTTATACTTTTGGCTAATTGAATTATTATATCTGGTCATATCCTACCTTTAGGATAATCAAAAAAAAGGTCAAATGCAATGGAAAAAGAACAAAAAGTGACGCCGATGATGGCACAGTATCTGGAAACAAAGGAAAAATACCCCGAGTATTTACTTTTTTACCGTATGGGGGATTTTTACGAAATGTTTTTTGATGATGCCGTCAAAGCTTCGGCTGCGCTGGACATTGCACTGACTAAACGAGGCAAACACTTGGGCGAGGATATTCCAATGTGCGGTGTACCTTTTCATGCGTACGAGCCTTATTTGGCAAAGTTAGTGCAAAAAGGATTTAAAGTTGCCATTTGCGAACAAATGGAAGATCCGCAGGAAGCAAAAAAGCGCGGTTCTAATGCCACCGTGCGCCGCGATGTAATTCGCTTGGTGACGGCGGGCACGCTGACAGAAGATGTGTTGCTGGATGCTAAAAAGAATAACTATTTGTTGGTCGCCGTTGTGGAAGGCGGAGCAGTCGGACTGGCGTGGGCAGATATGTCTACGGGCGATTTTGCCACTCAAAGTGTCGAGCTGGCCAGTTTAGCCAATGTGCTGGCGCGGCTTGAACCGTCTGAAGTCGTCATTGCTTCGGGGCAGATGGATAATACTGCTTTCCAAAAAGGGCTGGCCGAACAAAAAGAAAAGTTATCTGTTTTGCCTGATGCCAGATTTGCATATTTGAATGCGAAAGAGCGGCTTGAAAAAACATTTGGTGTCCACACAATGGATTCTTTTGGAGCGTTTACGCGCGCCGAAACGATTGCGGCGGGTGTTTTAATTGACTATCTTGTCTTGACGCAAAAAAGTGATAAAACTTCACTCAAGCCACCTGTGCGTCAAAACGAATCCGAGCATATGGAAATCGATGCGGCAACCAGACGCAGTTTGGAGATTTTTTATACTCTGTCGGGGGATCGCTCGTCTAAAAGCTTGTTCAAGGTTATGGACAAGACGCAAACCAACGCGGGCGGGCGTTTGTTTGTTGAGTATTTGGCAGCGCCACTGACGAATGCAAAAGAGGTTAACCAACGCTTGAATGCAGTTGAGTTTTTTGTTCAAACTGCGGACGTGCGCGACAATGTGCGCGAACATTTAAAGCAACTGCCTGATATCGATCGTGCGTTGTCGCGTTTGTCTTTGGGGCGTGGTGGACCGCGTGATTTGCTGTCTATTCGAAACGCGTTGGAGGTCATTCCTTTTGTCTTTAATGCTTTTGTGCGCGCCGAAGTGCCCGAAAGCATCAATCATACGTTGTCGCAAATTGCCGACTTTTCGGGGCTTGCCCAAACGTTGCGCCATGCACTGAAATCCGATGTGCCATTGCTGGTGCGGGACGGTAATTTTATCGAAACGGGCTATAATGCAAAGTTGGACGAGCTGAAAGAATTGCGGGATGATTCGCGCAAAGTGCTGATGGATATGCAGCAACGCTATATCGAGCAAACGGGCATTAACACGCTTAAAATCGCATTTAACAACATTTTGGGTTATTACATCGAAGTGTCGGCCAAAAATGCGCAAAAGCTGCTTGACCAGCCAGAGCTTGGCTTTATCCACCGCCAAACAATGCTGAACAATGTGCGCTTTACGACAGTCGAGTTGGCCGAAGTTGAAAACAAGCTTAAAAGTGCTGGCAATCAAATGCAGGCATTGGAAGAGGCGATTTTTGCCGAGTTGGTGGGTGAAGTGCTCAACCGCTCAAGCGAGCTGCTCAAAGCCTCTAAAGCGCTGGCTTGGATTGACGTGTTCTCGGCGCTAGCAGAGCTTGCTGTACAAAAAAATTATTGCCGTCCGATTGTTGACAATTCCTATGTCTTTGATGTCGAGGCGGGGCGTCACCCTGTGGTCGAAGATGCGCTTGCAAAAGATCATCAAACTTTTGCGGCAAATGATTGCTATTTGGATGAACAAAAAGGCTCTCTGTGGCTTTTGACGGGTCCCAATATGGCAGGTAAAAGTACTTTCCTGCGTCAAAATGCGCTGATCGCTATTATGGCGCAAATGGGTTCGTATGTGCCTGCGGTGCGCGCACATATCGGTATTGTCGATAAAGTCTTTTCCCGAGTGGGCGCAAGCGATGATTTGGCGCGAGGACAATCAACGTTTATGGTCGAAATGGTCGAAACCTCATCGATTTTAAATCACGCCACCGACAAATCCTTGGTTATTTTGGATGAAATTGGACGCGGTACGGCCACTTTTGATGGGCTTTCAATTGCGTGGGCGGTGGTCGAGTATTTGCACGATCACAATAAATGTCGTACGATTTTCGCGACACATTACCACGAATTGACGGCGCTGGATGCAAAGCTCGAGCACTTATCCTTGCACCAAATGATGATCAAAGAATGGAATGGCGAAGTTGTCTTTTTGCACACGGTTGGCGATGGGGCAGTGGATAAATCATACGGGATTCACGTGGCTAAATTAGCGGGTTTGCCTGCGGTTGTTGTTAAGCGTGCCGAGATGATTTTATCCAAGCTGGAGGCGCAAAACACGCACACAACGACTATCGTTGATGATTTGCCGCTGTTTTCGGCGGTGCTGGAAAAGCAAGAAGCAACGCAATCCAAAGTCGAGCAAACCCTATCTGGGCTTGACATAGACAGCCTGTCGGCACGTGACGCATTGAATATGCTTTACGATTTAAAAAATATGTTGCACTGAAAAATAAAAGCGCTTTCCAATCAGTAATGGTGCGAGCGCTTTTTTTAGTGCATTTCAAGGATGTTTTATTTTTCGTTTTTTAAGCGTTGGTTTTCTTGGCGCTCGGTGTGCACAATCCATTTATAATGGCACAAAAAGCCTATAAAAATTGTCAAGGACAACAAGAATGCAACGCAAACTCGACCATACATAAAATTACCAGGAGCAAAAACGTTGATAACGGTACGAATTTCAAGCCGAATGCTAAGGCTCTTGACCCAGTGCGGTGTCCAAATCAACAGCAAAAAAATCGTTGTGAAATAAACCCACATAGAAGCACGTACAGCATTAAATAAATATTTGATTTTGCGGTTGTCTTTTTTAAAGTGGTAACAGAACGAAAAAATCACCCAAAGTAGTGGAAACAGCAACAGCGCTATGGAGGAAAAGAAGACAAGTCCACTGCTCAAAAAAATCAATCCCAGCATAATTAAAAGCCCCAAAAGCGGGCGAAATTTCTTTAAGTTTGTTTTGTTAATCCAGCCAAAGTTCATCTGAAAATCCTTTCGTGGTTTTTGTTAATCTTAAGCACTATTGTGCGCTGGTTTTTATCGATTGTCAAGCTTAAACTTTTTTGTGTGCTCGCGGGTGTGAATGCTCGTAAACGGCGGTAAGGTGAGTCGTGTCCACTTCGGTGTAGCGTTGGGTTGCAGACAAGCTGGCATGCCCGAGCAATTCTTGCACTGAGCGCAAATCACTGCCCGCTTCGAGCAAGTGAGTGGCAAAGCTGTGGCGCAGTGCGTGCGGTGTGACGCTGTCCGCAAGCCCCAACAACGTGCGCAAGCGCCTGACTTGACGCTGTACAACACCCGCGTTAATGCGTTCAAAACGAGCGCCCACAAAAAGTGCGTCATTGTCTTGATAGTGATCAGGCCGTTCAGTTAAATACGCATTTACGGCTTTGTGGACAAGAGGCAGGACGGGCACAAGACGCTCTTTATTGCCTTTACCTTTGATGATAAGCACGCTTGCGGCCTTTTTCCAATCGTTGATACTTAAGTTTAGCGCCTCAGAAATACGCAGCCCGCACCCGTAAAGCAACGTCAATAGCGCGACATCACGCAAGCCTTGCCAGCGCTCCTTTTGTGCGCTATAGGCTGCGTGCAGAAGTTGCAGCGTTTCATCTTGGCTTAAAGGTTTGGGCAAAGTTTTGGCGGGTCTTGCCGAGCGCACCGCGCTGATGGCCGTGTTTTCAACAAGATCTTGCTTATTTAAGTATTTAAAAAAATTACGCAAGGACGACATCCCTCGTGCTTGTGACGAGCGCGCGATGTGATCTTCGGCACGGTGCACCAGATAGGCGCGAAAATCGCTGACGGACAAGTTTTTTAAATCGCGTAAGGTTAATGGCTTTTGCTCTCGCTCAAAGAAAAATGCCGCAAACTCTTTTAAGTCAATTAAATAACTTTGCGCCGTGTTAATTGAAAGCCGCCGTTGTTCGGTCAGCCACAAGTACCAATCATCGGCCGCTTGGCTTAAGCGTTTATCAAAATAATGTTGAAGTTCCTTTATGTCTTGCATTCTTTTATATATCCTGTTATAACCTCAGTATAAGGAATAAAATAACAAAATGCAAAAAATATCTGTTCTGTTGCCTAATCTTTTTTCTATGTGCACCTATTTGGCACCGCAAGCATTGTCCGCAGGCACATTCGTAAAAGTGCCCTTTGGCCGCACCGAGTCCGTTGGCGTGGTGTGGAATGCGCCCATTGATGAAAGCTTTCCAGATGAAAAGATTAAAACGATTGCAGATGTTTGTGATGTAGTGCCTTTGACGCAATCGATGATGCAGTTTGTGGATTGGGTTGCAGATTATACGCTGTCGCCTGCGGGGTTGATTTTAAAAATGGTTGTGCCCGTGGACGTGTGTGCGGCGAGCAAAAAGCCCCTTCAGTTTGCAAAACCTGTGCCTATGGCTACACCTATTCAATTTTCAACCGAGCAGCAGGCAGCAATCGCGCATATTTTGCCCAAAATCAAACCTGCGTTTTCCGTCACGTTAATAGACGGCGTCACAGGATCTGGTAAAACAGCGGTGTATTTTGAGGCCATTGCAAAAGCGATCGAGGCGGGTAAGCAAGTGCTCGTCTTATTGCCCGAAATCACTTTAACGAATGCGTGGTTAGAGCGCTTTGAAAAACGTTTTGGCGTTAAACCAGCTGTGTGGCATTCGGCAATGACGCCTAAACAACGCAAAGATACGTGGCAAGCGTTGGCTAAAGGGCAGGTCGATGTGCTGGTCGGGGCTCGGTCTGCGCTGTTTTTGCCGTTTCCAAACTTGGGGCTTGTGGTGGTGGACGAAGAGCACGACAGTTCGTATAAGCAAGAAGAGGGCGTTTTATATCAAGCACGAGATATGGCAATCGTGCGCGCCAATATCGAACAATTTCCCGTGCTTTTGGCCTCAGCAACACCCTCATTGGAAACTTATTGCAATGTCCAAAGCGGCAAGTTTGACAAGGTCGAATTGCACGAGCGTTTTGCAGGCGCGTGCTTGCCTGACATTCATTTGATTGATATGCGTACGAAAAGCAAAGAGGAAAAAGGTTTTTTGTCTTTGAGCTTGCGCGAGGCGCTTAAAGAAAATATGGAGCACGGCAATCAGTCGCTTTTGTTTTTAAACAGGCGAGGCTATTCGCCGCTGGTGCTATGCCGAGCGTGTGGTGAAAAGCTGGCCTGTCCGCACTGTTCGGTATTTCTGACCGAACATAAAGCGCAAGGAAAGCTTGTTTGTCACCAATGCGGATACACAAGACGATTGACAAATGTGTGCCCTGCGTGCGGGGAAAAGGACAGTCTAATCTCGTGTGGCGCAGGGGTAGAGAAAATATACGAAGAAGTGACAGAATTGTTCCCGTCTGCGCGTGTGCAAATGGTCACCAGCGATACGATGAGCTCGGTTAAACAGTTTGATGAGCTGTGTTCGGCTTTGTCGCAAAATCAAGTCGATATTTTAATCGGGACGCAAATGCTGGCCAAAGGGCATAACTTTCCAAACTTAACGTTGGTAGGCATTGTGGACGCAGACTTTGGTTTGGCTGGCGGTGACTTGCGTGCCAGCGAACGCACGTTCCAACTGTTGCAACAAGTGGCGGGTCGCGCGGGGCGCTATGATAAAAAAGGCAGCGCCTATATCCAAACGTACAGTCCCCAAAACAATGTGATTCAGGCTTTGCAAACAGGCGACAGACCTCTGTTTATGCAAACGGAAATCAGTGCCAGACAAATGCTTTCGATGCCGCCGTTTGGGCGATTGGCGGGCGTGATTATCAGCGCTAAACAAGAAAATCTTGCTATAAGTGTTGCAAAAACGCTGATGCGCCATGCACCCTCCATTGCAGGAGTCGAGTTTTTAGGCCCCGTCAGCGCGCCGATTTATCAGCTCAGAGGAAAGTACCGCTATCGCATCTTGGTCAAATCCGCCAAAAATATTGCCTTGCAAAAAATCATCAGACGGTGGCTAAAGCCGTTTCAATTTCCTTCTGCCGTCACGGTGCGCGTAGACATTGATCCGTACAGCTTTTTTTAAGCGCTGCTTGCGCGCGCACGAATCTTTGGGACACTCGATTGCGCCGTTCAATATGTGCCCCGCGACAGACAAAAAGAAAAAGATTGACAAAATGTTAATGCTATGATATTCTGCCTTTATCAAAAAAAGGAGATTCTATTGATGGACATAAACCAACAGTTATGCAGTGTTGAACACGTTGCTAAAGCACTAGATATTTCAGTTGAAGACTGGGAGGCAATTTGCCGCCGTTATCCACGTTTTCATAAACTGACTTTTGAACAATTGGAAGTTATTAAAAACCGCGTTGAAAATGGCGCAAAAGGGTTGGGTGTGACGCAAAGTGAGTTTATGTATTTATCCAAAAGAAAGCCGACTTTATTGACGGTACGCACGGAAACAACGTTAAAACATAACGTTGCCAATTTCAGGCTTGCGACTGAGTTTGAAACTGATAATTCGCCCACAGCATCTGCTTTTACGCCAGCAGTATGGAAGGCTTATTGTCATAAAGAGCCGTCTTTGTTGGTCTATGGCTATGCAACATTAAGGCGTCATGTGGAGGAAGCAGTCGCGACATTTGGCTGTAAACCACATCAGTGGTTGAGCGCCTGTCGTGTTCATTTGCCGTTGTTTTATGCAAAAATTGAAACACTCATGAAGAAGTTTGAAGCGAATAGAGCGCTGGCGAATTTAAGCAAAGATCAATGGCTGACATTATGTATGCGCTATCCAATGCTATTTTCGATGACGCCAAAGCTTATGAAAAACAACCTGATACAAAATGCACAAATGTTGAATATTTCAGTAGAGCAGTGGAGCAAGTCGTGCCAATATATGCCGTGCTTATATTTTGCCAATTCGAAAACGCTTAAAAAGCATATCATCGAAAATGCAAAAGTAGCTGGTCTGTCGCAAGCTCAGTGGATAATTTGTTGCTTGCGTTCTCCGAGTATGTTCTTTCGTGATAAAAAAACTTTAAAGTACAACATCGATAATGCCGTGCGTTATTTAAACAATCCGTCCTCTTTGCCAAAAGAAGATATGGAGGCACTGACGGCGGATGAGCAAAGGGCAATTCGCGCTTTTAGAGGGCTTAAAACTACTAAAGAAGATTTTGTTAAGTTTGGAATCAACCGTCCTGTCGGTTTTACGTACGCGCCCGCAACAACGTTGCTGAAGATTGCTCAGTTGGACGATATTTTTAAGCGGATGGGTTGTGTTGTTGAGCCGAAGTTGAAAAGCTATTCTAATTATATTGCAAAATCAGCGGAAAATATTCAAATGCGTTTATTGTATTATTGCTATTTGCAAAAAAGAACGCAAGCGCCAATTACGCGCAACGTTTTATTTCAACTTGTTAATAAGCAAGAACTTCGAGATGCTTTATCAACTCAGATTAAAGCGAGCAGCGGTAAGGTTGTCCATTCTGATGCGGAGATAATCGCACATTATCCGTGTCCTGTGATGCAACGGTTAAAGCAATATCAGCAAACGAGAAGTTAAATATCCAAATTGTCAACGAAACGAGCGTTTTCTTGAATAAACTGGAAACGCTTTTCGGGGTCATTGCCCATCAATTGCTTGACAATCGAGGCTGTGTAAATCGCTTCTTCTTGCTCCATTTCTTTTTTGGAATCGGGCAAATCTACGCGCAGCAAAGTCCGCGTTTTCGGATTCATAGTCGTTTCTTTTAATTGATAGGGTGGCATTTCACCTAAACCTTTAAATCGGCTGATTTCGACACTTTTTGAGTTTTTAAAGGTTGTTTTCAGCAAGCGATCTTTTTCCTCGTCATCCATTGCATAGACGGACTTGTCGCCTTGCGTCAAGCGGAACAAAGGTGGCATTGCCAAAAATACGTGCCCGTTTAAAATCAACTGAGGCATTTCTTGGTAAAAGAATGTCATCATCAATGAGGCGATATGCGCGCCGTCCACGTCCGCATCGGTCATAATAATAATTTTTTCATAACGCAAGTTTTCTTCATTATATTTGTCGCGCGTGCCACAGCCGAGCGCTTCAATCATATTATTGATTTCTTCGTTGGCCATCATTTTTTCGCGCGATGCGCTGGCAACGTTCAAAATCTTACCGCGCAAAGGCAAAATCGCTTGCGTTTCACGGTTGCGTGCTTGTTTTGCAGAACCACCCGCCGAATCACCCTCGACAATAAAAATCTCAGTGCCTTCGGTGTGCTTGTGTGAGCAATCTGCCAGTTTTCCTGGCAAGCGCAGGCGCTTTGTAATGGAGGCTCGGGCAATCTCTTGATTTTTCTTTTTGCGCTTGCGGTCTTCCACACGTTCCAAAATATAATCAAGCAATAAGTTGGCCATTTTGGTGTCGGCGCTCAAGTAATGATCAAACGGATCTTTGACGGCGTTTTCGATTAAGCGAGCCGCTTCAGGAGAGGTCAGCTTTTCCTTTGTTTGCCCTTGGAATTGTGCGTCCTTTAAGAACAAAGACAGCATCACATCGGCCGTGCCGACAATGTCGTCTGCCGTGATTTCAGAGGCTTTCTTGCAGCCCACCATTTCGGCATAAGCGCGCAAACTTTTTGTCAGACCTGCTCTGAGACCTGTTTCGTGCGTACCGCCTTCGGGGGTTGGAATTGTGTTGCAGTAAGAGTATTGAAATGCATCGGGAGCAAAGTCTGGCCATACAATCGCCCATTCGACAAAGCCTTTGCCTTCGGGCAAGTCGGATCGACCCGCAAAAAAGCGTGGCATTAAAAGCGGTGTCTTTTCCGTCAGCGACTTTAAATAATCTTCAATACCATTTGGATATTTCAGCGTGACTTGTGTAGGCGTTGTGTCGCCTTCTTTAATCAACTCGGGCGCGCAAATAAAGCGCAACTCGACCCCGCGGAATAAAAACGCTTTCGTCTTGACCATTTTAAAAATGGTTGCGGGTTTAAAACGCGTTGTTTCGCCAAAAATCTGAGTGTCGGGCAAGAACGTGACAGTCGTTCCGCGGCGATTGGCAACATTACCAATACAGGCAACAGGCGCTAAAGGCACGCCTCTGGAATACTCTTGACGATACAGCTTTTTATCACGAGCTACATCGACCGTCATTTCGCTGGACAGCGCATTGACAACCGACAAACCAACGCCATGCAAACCACCCGAAACAGCATAAGCTTTGCCACCAAATTTGCCGCCTGAATGCAGCATTGTCGTAATGACTTCCAAAGCCGATTTGTCGGGGTATTTTGGATGCGGATCAACAGGAATGCCTCGGCCGTTATCGGTGACCGAGATTTTGCCGTCCGCGAACAATTCCACCGTGATGACGGAAGCATAGCCTGCTACCGCCTCGTCCATCGAGTTGTCGATGATTTCGGCCGCCAAGTGATGATAGGCGCGCTCGTCAATGCCACCGATGTACATACCTGGGCGGCGGCGTACTGGTTCCAATCCTTCGAGTACCTCGATATCTCGAGCAGAATACTCGGCTTTTGTTTGTGTTGTATTGTCAAATAAATCTGTCATAATGCTTGCATTTTAAATGTCTTTTGCGCAAAAAGCAAGTCTTTTTTTAACGCATTTTTGGGACGAAAATAAAATGCCTTAAATCCAGCGTCTCAACTTAAAGCGTTGCAACTCTCGGTAAAAAGCCCCAAAAAGCCGCCTTGATTTTAAGACGGCTTTCAGGCAGCTTTTGGATTATAGACCTTTTTCCATAAAGGCATTGATTTTTTCGATAAAGCCCGCAGGATCGACCAAAGGTTCGCCCTCGATAGCTCTGGCTTCATCATACAAAATCCACACGGCGTTATTGATTTTTTCTTCATCGGCTTTGTCAAAAATGGCTTGTGCCAGCTTTTTGACGAGCGTGTGCCGCGGGTTTAACTCCAAAATCCGTGTTGAGGCAAACAGCTGCTTTTGTCCGTGTTGCTTCATCAAGCGTTCAAGATGAATGCTCATTTGGCCTTGACCTGCGACCAATGCGACAGGTGATTTATTTAATCTTGTCGTGATTTTAACATCAGAGACTTGATCTTTCAGCACTGTCTTGACGCGGTCGAGCAAGAGCTTTTGCATTCCCTCTTCCAAGCTTTCGCCTGTGGCTTCGTTTAAGGATTTGATTTGTTCAAAGTCTTTGTCTGGATAGGCAATAGGCAAGATTTTTTTGCCGTCCCACTCGGTGAAAACTTGCGGCCAGAACTCGTCAATCGGGTCGGTTAAAAGCAAAACCTCGATGCCTTTGGCGGTAAAGCCCTCTAAGGACGGATTGTTTTTCAAAATCGTCAAATCATCACCCGTCAGGTAATAGATGTTCTTTTGCCCGTCAACCATACGTGACAGGTACTCTTCCAACGTCACCAGGCCGTCAACTTTGCTGGAGTAAAAACGGCATAAAGGCGCAATCTTTTTAACGTTTTCAGGCTCTTCATAAAGACCTTCTTTAAACACAACACCGAACTCTTTCCAAAACTTGTTATAGGCTTCTTTGTCTTCGGATTTTTTCTTCATTTCCTCCAAAATGCGTGTGACAATACCTTTTTTGATTTTGCCCAAAACAGGCGTGTGCTGCAACATTTCACGGCTGACATTCAACGGCAGCTCGGTCGTATCAATGACACCTTGAACAAAACGCAAGTAATGGGGTAGCAATTCTTCCACTTCGTTCGAGATAAAGACGCGGTTGACGTACAAGTTCAGCCCGTGCTTTTTGTCGGGTTGGAACATATCGAACGGCGCTTTGGAGGGGATAAAAAGCAAAGCATTATATTCGATAATGCCCTCGGCTTTATAATGCAGTGTCAGCCATGGTTCATCAAAATTATGCGTTAAAGCGCGGTAAAAATCGCGGTATTGTTCTTCGGTAATTTCGGCCTTTGGGCGCATCCACAGCGCGGAGGACGAATTGAGCGTTTCCTTTTCTTTGCCGTTTTCTAATACGATAGGTACAGAAATGTGATCCGAGTATTGCTTGACAACAAAACGCAAACGCATCGGGTCGGTGTATTCTTCAAACTCTTTTTTCAAGTGCAGAATGATAGTAGTGCCTGTTTTGGCCGTATCGTCTTGTTCGATAGTAAACGAGCCGTTGCCTTCGCTTGTCCACTTATAGCCCATTTCATCGCCTGCTTTTTTTGAAATGACTTCGACAAGATTTGCCACCATAAATGCCGAATAAAAGCCAACACCAAATTGCCCAATTAAGTTAATGTCTTTTTTGTTGTCGCCTGTCAGGTGAGAGGCAAACTCGGCCGAGCCCGAGCGCGCAATTGTGCCAAGGTTGTTAATCAGCTCGTCTTTGCTCATTCCAATGCCGTTGTCGGTAATTGTCAAAGTTTTTGCTGCTTTGTCGGGTTTTAAAATAATCTCGAATGCGCCGTGATCTTTCATCAAATCAGGGTGTGTCAGGGCTGCATAACGCAATTTATCGCAGGCGTCCGAGGCGTTTGAAATCAGCTCGCGCAGGAAAACCTCGCTGTGCGAATAAAGCGAATTGACAACGATGTTTAAAACTTTAGAAACTTCGGCTTGAAAGTCGTGCTTTTCAACTTGAACCATAATATATTCCTTTCGTTAATATGTTTGTATGTGACTTTATATAGATAAAAGCAAGAAAAATGCAAGAGTTTTAAAAAGAGGCTTGCAATTTTTTTCAAAAAGATGTATGACTGATGACGTTTCATTTTAACAATAAGGAGAAATAATATGCCATCAGTAGTAAATGATTCATGTGTTTTATGCAAAAGCTGTGTAGATGTTTGCCCAGTCGGCGCTTTCCACGAAGGTGATACGCAAATGGTCGTCGATCCAGATACTTGCATCGATTGCGGTGTTTGCATTGGAGAATGCCCTCAAGGCGCAATTGCAAACTCAGACGATGCTGATGAAAAATGGGTCGCCTTTAATGCTGAAAAGTCAAAAGAGTGGCCTGAAGCTGCAAAATAACGCAAAGAAAAAGCTAACTTTTTTGATAGGTTAGCTTTTTTGTTTTGCTTTTTTTAAAAAAGTGTGCTATATATATAATCATCGAAAGTAAGAAAAAGGAAAACAAATGAGTAAAGAATATCGGTTTAATCCAGGCGATTTCGTTGTTTATCCGACCCATGGCGTGGGTAAAGTTTTGGATATAACGCAATCCGAAATCGGTGGTCAAAAATTGGAGCTGATTGCGGTCAATTTTGATAAAGAGCGTATGACTATGCGCATTCCTATGACAAATGTCGGCAAGACGAATTTAAGGCCTTTATCTTCCAAAGAAATTATGGATTCGGCTATTGCAAGCTTAAAAGGCAAGCCTAAAATTAAAAAGACAATGTGGAGCCGCCGTTCCCAAGAATATGATGCTAAAATCAATTCGGGTGATCCGTGCCAAATCGCCGAGGTTGTGCGCGATTTGAATAAGCCTGAGGACAAAGGCGAACAATCTTACAGCGAACGACAAGTGTTTGAACAAGCTTTTGGCCGTCTAGTGCACGAATATGCGGTTTGTGAGGGAATCGCTATTGATGAGGCCTCAGATCGTTTGAAAACAATTTTAAAAGGTGAAAACAGCGATCAATCGCTTTCATAAAGTTAATTTGTTTGAATTAAAAGCCTCTTGTTTTTGTCAAGAGGCTTTTTTGTGCCCAGTCAGATTTTTTGTGTAGCGATTTTTTGTGCGACAAACAAAAAGGTTGACAAAACATATTCGTTGTAGTACAATGCCTTCATCAACCAATTAACCAAAGGAGGATACTTTATGGATTATATAGATTACTTTTCGACCGAAGAAGATTTGAGCACATCCGCTCAAGCGGCGGAGTTGTCGTCTTTGTTGCGTCATGGCGACCTTGCTGCTGTGAAAAAGTTTTTAGATACCCCTAATGCATTGTTTGTCCATACTCAGATGAATGAAACACCTTTGCATCTTGCGGTTCACTTTCACCGTTCGGACGCTGTTAAATTGATTTTAAACAAAGCCAAAGAAGAGCATCAATTAAAGAATTTGTTAAATCTGCGTAATCGCGAAGGTTTGACGGCTCTGATGGAGGCAGTGCAACAAAAAGATGTGGAAAGTACAAAAATCTTACTGGCGTACAAACCTCAATTAAATATAACGGGATACGATTATCACCGTAATGCGTTGCATTTGGCGGCTCAAGTGAATAGTCCTGAAATTATTGATTTATTATTGGATGCAGGTATGGATATCGAAACTCCTGCGGCAGGGGCTTTCCAAATGAAAAGCTTTCGTCCAATCCACTTTGCGGCGGCTAACTTTGCGCCTGACGCGGTGAAAAAGCTTCTCGAGCGCGGTGCCGATATTAATTCCAGAACGGCTACAGGTGCAACGCCTTTGATGGTCAGCATTATGTATGGATGTGAAGGTGTGACGCAAGATTTGCTAAACTATCAACCTAACTTGCTTGCGAATGATTTGAAAAATCACGACATTATGTACTATTGCGAATGGTTTTATATGACGGACGAAGACAGAGCAACCATTCAAAAAATGTACGATGCCCAGCGCAAAGAAAATCCACAATATGTGCCGCCTGCGGTTGTGGCTCGAGGGAAACAAAGTTATCGCCACATGAATATGAAACAACAAAAAGTTTATCATTAAATCAAACCAGCCCCTTGCATTAAAGCCGGGGGCTGATTCTTTACAGAGGAATGAGAATATGATAATTTAAATAGTGATATTAGAAATAGTATTGAACACCAACTTTAATATCGCTATACTGGATGTCTTCTTTAAGCTTGACGCCAGTTTGTCTGTCTTCCAGACGAGCATTGCCCAAGTCTGTATAACGATAACCGAAGTCAAGTGTCAAACAATCCGTCAAGGCGTATTCTACACCAGCGCCAGCATTCCAAGCGAAATTGCTCTTGCCTTTGCCTTTATAGACGCCACGCCAGCTGTCTGTTTTGGTGTAGGCATAACCAACACCGCCTGTGGCGTAAAGAGAAAAAGCGCTGCTGACTGGATAGCTTGCATAAATGTTAGCCATGGCATCCATAGCCCACATATCAGGCTTCGCATTATCGGCTGTCTTTTTGAACTTTGTTTTGCCCCAAGGACGGAATTCACCCGTGATGTCGGCGCGCAAATAATCGTTCAATCTTGCACCAACACCGATGTCAAACAAAGCGGCATCTTCTGTATTCTTCATGCCGATTGCCCAACCCGCGTCTGCACGGACGTACATATGATCGGCAGGGTTAATGCCTGCGTTTGCCGCTGTCCCAACCGTGAGAGCAGTTAATACGGCAAATGTGGATAATAAATATTTCTTCATTTTTAACTCCTTTTTATAAAATAAGACCATGAAGTCCAACACCCATAACTTAACTATTGGGGCATCTATTTGTCCATACCGAAAGGTCGTATTTTGCAACAAAAAATATCTGCTTACACCTGCTGTGGTACATTTCTATGTTTTTCTTTTTTTTGCTTGCAGAATTTTTGCTTTTTGCTTACAATGATTTTAAGAAAAACAAACGAAAGGACTGAAAATGAAAAACGAAGATATTTTACGGGGTGTTTTGGAGCGAGATGAAACTTTTTATTGGCAAGTGACAGGCTCTATTGCCGATTGGAAGTATAATCCAATTCTTTTATTATTAACGTTGTGTACGTGCGGGATATTCTTGTTAATTTTAAAATTGCAAAGGCAGTACACGACTTATACACTCACCTCATCTCGATTGATTTTAATTTCGGGCATTTTAGGACGCCGCGTTGATGAGGTCGAATTGTTCCGTATTGTCAACAGTGTTTCTAAGCAAGGTCCTATTGATCGTTTAGCTAATCTTGGCAACATCACCATTGATTCAACTGATAAAACAGGACTTGTCGTTATGCGTAAGATTCCCTATCCGCACCAAGTACGTGACCAGCTACGTGACGCATATATGAAAGCGCGTGACAAGCGAGGAACTGTCTTGCTGGAAAATTTCCACTAAAAGGAGGAACTTAAAATGGATTGCATTCAAAATATTACCTCTGATTGGGTTTATGTCGGCGCAAACGACAGACGGCTACATTTATTTGAAAATATTTATCCCATTCCGCATGGCGTTTCTTATAATGCGTATTTGCTTAAAGATGAAAAAACGGTTTTGATGGATACGGCAGATGCTAATGTGCGCGAGATATTTTTATCAAATGTCAAAGCGGCGTTGGCGGGGCGTGCTTTGGATTATTTGGTTGTCCAGCATATGGAGCCCGATCATTGCGCATTGATTGAGGATATTGTTTCACGCTATCCAAATGTTCAAATCGTATGCAATGCCAAAACGGCCACGATGTTGGGACAATTTTTTGATGAAAATTATCAAGAACGCTTACTTATTGTCAAAGAGGGCGATAAACTCAGCACAGGTCACCATACGTTAAACTTTGTTTTTGCGCCGATGGTACATTGGCCAGAAGTAATGATGACGTATGATGAGGTGGATAAAATCTTGTTTTCGGCGGATGCATTTGGCTCTTTTGGCGCGCTGGACGGTAATTTGTTTGATGACGAGATAGATTTGCCTGCGTGGCTTGGTGAAATGCGCCGCTATTATACAAACATCGTGGGCAAGTATGGCACGCCTGTGCAAGCCGTTTTGAAGAAAGCTCAAACGCTGGACATTCAAATGATTTGTCCGTTGCATGGTGTGATTTGGCGCAAAGAGTTGGGCTATATTTTGGATAAATACCAAAAGTGGAGTACCTATACACCCGAAGATAAATCAGTGGTTTTTGTTTTTGGCTCTATTTACGGGCATACGGAAAAAGTTGTGAATGCACTGGCGTTTATGTTGGGGCAAAAGGGTGTGAAAAATATCCGCGTCTATGATGTGTCGAGCACACATCCGTCTGAAATTGTGGCTGAAGCTTTTCGTGCATCTTGTCTTGTGTTTGCCTCGCCGACTTATAATATGGGCATTTTCCCGAATATGGAAACGGTGCTGCTGGATTTAAAAGCGCATGCGCTGCCATCTCGTACGGTGGCATTGATTGAAAACGGTTCGTGGGCGCCTGTCGCGGGGTCGGCTATGACAAAAATTTTTGAACAGATGAAAGGCATTCAGCTTTTGACGCCGGCCTTGACGGTAAAGTCCGCATTTAAAGAGGCTCAAAAAGAGAGCCTAGAGGCAATGGCGCAAGCAATAATTGAAAGTTTGTAATTAAAGCAAAAAGGCGGTTAAAGCAGGGTTTTGCGCGTGATAAAAATCCTTGCATTTTCTATGAACAAGATTATAATAGCGTCAATGTTTATAAAAACCAAAAAGGACAAAAGATGAAAACTTTGATTTGTATTCCTGCGCGTTATGCGTCTACGCGCTTCCCAGGTAAGCCTCTTGCTAAAATCGCAGGCCGCGAAATGTTGCTGCGCGTAGTGGATCATGCGCGAGGTGCAGCGGCAGACTTTGACGGTTGCCAAATTATTGTTGCAACAGAAGATCAGCGTATAGTTGATTTTTGTAAAGCAAATGGCATAGATTGCCGTTTGACCAGTGAATCTTGCAAGTCGGGAACAGATCGCGTGATGGAGGTTGTCCGCTCGCTGCCCGAAAAGCCAGAGTTTATTTTGAACTTGCAAGGTGACAATCCTTTGTGCCCTTCTTGGTTTATCAAAAGCATTTTAAATGCGTACTATTCGGACAATTCGGTCGAAGTTGCCACACCTGTGACGCAACTGTCTTGGGCGGATTTGGACAAAATGCGTGAGAATAAAAAATCCACACCATTCAGCGGAACAAGCGCTGTTTTTGGGGCGGACGGTACGGCTTTTTGGTTCTCGAAAAATGTTTTACCTGCTATTCGCAAGGAAGACAAATTAAGACAAGCAAGCGAAATGTCGCCTGTGTATCGCCACATTGGGCTATACGGCTATCGCGCTGATGTGCTGGATAAAATTGCACGAATGCCAGAAAGCTTTTATGAAAAGCTGGAAGGGCTGGAGCAACTGCGTTGGATTGAAAACGGTGTCAAAGTCCGTTGCGTCAAAGTGGAATACGGTGCTTTTGCGCCGATGGCGTCCTTGTCGGGTGTGGACAATCCCGAGGACGTGGCGCGGGTTGAGGCTGTCTTAAAAGAATGCGGAGAGGTGTAAATGACAACAAGAATTATCATCGCCCGACATGGCAACACTTTTACAAAAGATCAAACACCTACGCGCGTGGGATGTCGTACGGACTTGCCACTTGTAGAAAACGAGCGTGGCTTGAACATTGGTCGTTATTTGAAAAAATACAATTTAATGCCTGATGTTGTATTTGCTTCCCCATTGCAAAGAACAATGCAAACGGCGCGTCTTGCATTGCAAGCAATGGACAGCTCTGCGCCACTATATGAAGACAATACATTCAAAGAGATTGACTACGGTCCCGATGAAAACAAAACAGAAGAAGAAGTGATTGCGCGTATTGGTCAAGACGCGATAGATAATTGGAATAAAAAAGGCATTGTACCCGATGGCTGGATTGTGGACGTGCCGTTTATCATTCAAAATTGGAAAGCTGTGGCCGATAACGCGGTCAAGCAATTTCACGATAAGACGGTGCTGATTGTTTCCAGCAATGGCATTATTCGTTTTGCGCCGTACTTGACGGGTGATTTCGAGGCTTTTTCGGCCGATCACGACATTAAAGTCGGAACTGGTTGCCTGTGCATTTTCGAAAAAAAAGATACAGACGATCATTTCAAATGTGTTGCGTGGAACGTGAAGCCGTCCCACTTTCTTGACGAATGCAAATAACGGATGATAATTTTTTCGAACCTGTGACAGAAACACTCTTGCGAGCGGGAATCATTGTGTATCGCTATGAGCGCATCCAATGCCCCGAGTATGATGATTTGATAGAAAAAATCATTACCGCGTCTCAAACGGCTAAAACGCCGACTTTTGTGCAAGTTTCGGGCATACCTGGCGCAGGCAAGTCGACTTTTTGCAAGCGCGTTTATCAAGATTCTGTGCTCGTGCAATTCGATGCGATTATGGCGCAGATTCCAACGTATATGAAAGATTGCGAACGCTTAGGGTTGGTGCAGGCTTTTGCTAAATGGGAAATGCCTGCGCGCGTGATTGGCTATGAAGTGTTGCGCCGCTTGATCGCCAAAAAGTGCTCGTTTGTGTTGGAGCACAGCGGGACAAATGCCGCGCATTTAAAGATGATGAATGTGCTGAAAAACCAAGGCTACACAACGCGTTTGGATTTTCTGTATTGCGATGTGGCAGAGGCTTGCCGCCGTGTCGTTGAGCGTGAAAAGCACATAGCGCGTCATACGCCGCTTGCTCTGATACAAGAGCGTTCGGCAACGATTATGAGCTATTTGGAGCAATACAAAGCGCTGGCAGACGTTGTGAATGTGTACGATTTGACGGACGTGAATAACTGGGTTTTAAAAGAGCGTTATCAGTACGGTTGCCGTGCGTAAAGCGTGCCACCAAGGGGCTACACGGAAAATAGCCAGTTAGGAAATATTTACGGGATAAGGAAGATAGGCAAAGCCGCCGCGAGGAATGCATGATGGGGGCTGAAGTGCCAGCGCCAAAATTTGGGGAGGCAACCTCAGATGTAGAGTTGAAAAAGCAAAGCAGAAATAACGCGCTGGAAAATGGGCAAAAGAAAAGCGCCGATTGCGTGGCGCTTTCCTTTTTCGTATAGGCGTTTGGTATACTTATGAGCCAGAGGTAGTGGTAGCAGCACCCATAGTCGTACCTAAGCCAGCGCTACCTTGTGCGCCAACGCTGCCAGATGTACCTGTGACTGTGACATAGTCGATGACCATACCAGCAATCGCAACAATGCCCAAACCAACGCACAAAGCGGCAAACCATTTCCATTGAATACGTCCAAAGATCGCAAAGAACGCCAAAACAATCAAACCAAAACCACCGATGATGAAAATCATTTTACGGGAGTATTGGAAGACCTCTGTCACTTTGTTAAATGCTGTTGTCCAAGCATCACCTGTTGTTTCTACTGTTTGAGCCAACGCAGGTGTTGCCCAGAACATCAAACCAACGACGAATACCATCGCCAACATAGAGAATAATTTTTTTGTCATAATAGACCTCCTTGTTATTAGTTGTTTCTTTCCCTATACTCTTTTTTTATTATACTAAAAAAATTAATTCTTGTCTAGCATTTTTATGCGCTTTTGTCCAGCGTTTTATTTATTTTTAAGCGAAAGATGTTTTAAATAGGAATAAAATCCTAAACTCCATAAAGCATCTTCTATATATTCCTATTTTAAAGGGCAAAAACGCAGCAAAGGCGCATCAAAGGCGCGTTTTTACGATTCGTTCAGCCGAGCTTTAATCTTTGCAATCACCGAGTCGAACATTTGAGCGGTCAGCACATGCGTGCTTATATTATATAAAGAGCAATGATAGCTGTCATACAAAACGACTCCATTGGGCAGGCTGTGGCATTTGGCGTGCCCGAAAGGGTAGGCACTTTGCTTTAATCCAAACGCTTGCAAGACTGCGTTATGCGAAATGCGCCCCAGCGATAAGATGATTTTCAAGTTTTTCATTTGCGCGATTGTGTGGCGCAAGTTTTCGTTGCATTGCTTGATTTCGGCCGTTGTTGGTTTGTTTTGAGGCGGCACGCACAACACAGCGTTGGTGATTTGCGTATTGATGAGGCGCAAAGTGTCGTCTGCGCGCTCTTCAAACTTGCCCGTGGCCAGATTCGCTTTGAGCAATGCGGGGTAAAGGATTTTGCCTGCGTAATCTTTGGTAAAAGGGCGACCTGTAGCATTAGCGCCTTTTAATCCTGGTGCAAGGCCGACAATCAAAAGTTCGGCCTCGGGTGAGCCAAAGTTCGGTACGGGCGCATTATAAAAATCGGGGAATTTTTGCCGATTTTCAGCCAAAAAACAACTCAAGCGTTTACATTTGTCACATTTCATAAAAAAATCCATGTATTAAAAAATCTTTTTACTTATGATATAACAAAACATAAAGGAAGGCAAGGAGAATCAAATGGCTAAGATTTTAATCGTTGAAGACAATGAAATGAATATGCGATTGTTTTCGGACTTGTTGAAATCAAAAGGGTATGACATTTTGCAATGTATGGACGGCAAAAAAGCGTTGGACATTGTGAAGGCTGAACGGCCTGATTTGGTGCTGATGGACATTCAAATGCCTGAAATATCGGGCTTGGAAGTGACGGCGCTGATTCGCAAAACACCCGAAGTAAAGGATACCAAAATCGTGGCTGTGACGGCTTTCGCGATGAAGGGCGATGAGCAAAAAATCATTGACGGCGGTTGTAATGGTTATATTGCAAAGCCGATCGCCGTGGTTGACTTTTTGGCAACAGTTGATCGGTATTTAAAGTCCTAGGTCATAACGAACAGTCAATTTATTATCGGCGATTTGCGCGATCGTGCCAATAGGCAAAACTGCGCGGTGGTCGCTGTGCCCGTACGGCAAGCCCCGCCACATTGGTGTACAAGGGTATTGCGATGCCCAATCGGCAATCAGCTGATCCATTGTGCCGTCATTTTTATCTTCCGAGATACATTTGTAAAAGTCACCGAAAACGAGCGCTTTGATTTTATCCAGCGCACCCGCCAGCCGCAAGTGCGTCAGCATTCGGTCGATTTTATAAGGCTCTTCACACACGTCCTCGATAAACAAAATCGCGTCATTCAGCGCGGGCATATAAGGTGTTCCAATCAGTTCCTCCAACAGCGTCAGTGTCCCGCCCACCAAAGTGCCCGTCACATTGGGTTGATCCGCGTGCAGTGGCGTTAAGTCAAAGCTTGCTTGCCCCTTTGCTAAGGCCTGTGCCAGCGTGTTTTGCAAGAGCGAATCCATTTGCTCCTTTCCCGCAATGTCGCGCTTAGGCGAAAGCCCTGTCAAGCTCGGTAATCCTACGCGTGCCCAAAGAGCCAGCTGAAGTGCCGTTGTGTCCGAAAAGCCAATCAGCAGCTTTTTGTTTTTCGCGATTTGCTTAAAATCCAGCAAGTCCAATGTGCGCGCCGAACCGTACCCGCCTCGTAAAGCGCAAATGGCGTCAATCTCGGGGGTGGTAAAGGCTTGCATAATATCGCGTGCGCGCATTGTGTCATTGCCCGCCAAAAAGCGCTCGGATGCAAAGGCGTTTGGCATAATAAGGCTATCAAATCCCACTTTTTTAAACCACGCTGTGATTTTGTCGATGTCATAGGGCGTGTAAGACGGGCTGGACGGATTTAAAAGCGCGATTTTCTTCATTTTGGGTTATCCTTTGATTTGGGTTAAGATCTGTTGCGCCAGCTGCGTCAGCGTATTATCCCGCGCTCCCATCACAACGATTCGGCTGTTCGGCGCAATGCGGTCGGCGATAAAAGCGGGAATCTCGTCTCTGTTTTTGAAAAAATAGGCTTGCTTGCCCGCTTCTTGAAGCGCCTTTGCAAGGTCGGCAGAGGAAATGTCTTTGGCAACTGTACCGCCTTGGTAAAAAATCTCAGGCAACAAAATCGTGTCGCAGGCATGCGTGTGCTTGATAAACGATTCGATATAAGCGTCCTTCATCAGCCGAGTCGGCGCAAAACCGTGCGGTTGGAAAATGCACCACAGCGGGTGCGCTCCGTCCGATAAGCTGTCAAGCGCGGCTGCAATCTTCTCGGGGTTGTGCGCATAATCGTCGTAAACAACGATGTCGCGGCTCTGTCCGATTTTTTCCAATCGGCGCTTGGTGCCTGCGAAAGATGCAAGTGCTTTGACGGACGTTTCGATGCCTACGCCCGCCAGATAGGCTGCGCCAATGGCCGCCAGCGCATTTTCCACATTATGCACGCCAAAGGTCGGCAGAAAAGCCGCAATCCCATTGACTTTAAAGCGCACGCCCGCCAAAGTCGATACGATGTCCGTGGCCGTTAAATCGGCTTGTTGCGTGTGCGAAAAAGTAATTGTGTGCGGGTTTGTCTTTGCAAACTTGGCCGTGTACGGGCAGTCCAGATTGATAACAGCGCCTTTTGTGGTGCGCTTTAAAAGCCCCTCGAACAAAGGCAGCAGCTCGGCAATCGGCTTGTGGTCAAGCGAGATATTCGATACCACCGAAATTGCGGGTGCGTACAGCTCGATTGTGCCGTCCGATTCATCGGCCTCAATCACGCAGAACTTTCCGTCCCCGAGCTGGAGGTTCGAGCAAGGCTGATCATGATAGTGGTTGACTGATATGCCGCCATTGATGACGATCGGGGAAAGGTTCGCGTGATATAAAATATGTCCAATCATCGCGGTAATGGTCGTTTTGCCGCTTGTGCCAGCAACTGCAATGCCTGTATAGCTGTGCAAGATCTCGGCCAACATCTCGGCACGCCGCTTGATGGGAATGCCCAGCTTAAGCGCTTTTTGAACGTCAGGGATTTGGCTTTCCACTGCGGTGGAGGTGACAAAGCAATCAATGTCTTCTTTGACGCCGCTGCCGTCCTGCGGATAGATTTGAATGCCCATTTGGCAAAGCTTTTGACGTATGGCTTGGTTGTCGTTTAAATCAAAGGCTCGATCCGAACCTGCAACCTCGTTATTTTTCAGCTTTAAGTACTGCGCAATCGAGCTCATTCCGATGCCGCCGATGCCACAAAAATAATATTTCATATTTCTTCCTTTACGTTTAAAACAATTTCTTGTATAGTATAAAAAATATAAGAAAATGTAAAGGCTAAAAAATAACATTCAAAACAGGAGGCTCGAAATGAAAAGTTCTATCTTTTATGCATTTTTAATGACGGCACTGGTCGCGGGGGTGATAGGTGTAGCGCCAGCGCAAACACCGCAACAGTTGGAAATGCTGCGCGCAAAGGGCTATACAACCGATCAAGGTGCGACTGAAAATGGTGCGGCTACTGCTCAATCAGCCAAGCAAAGTGCAAGCCAAAGCGTCTATAAAGGCAAAGATGGGCGCTTTGTCATTCCCGAAAACTCAAAAGAAATGATGAAAATGGACGATGGGTCGGAGCAACCTGTGCCACTTGCGAAAACAGACGCTGAGATAAAAGCAACCTTACGTGGGCCCAATATGAAGCTTATGCGCGAAATGTCTCCCGAAGAACAAGACAAGTATATGCAGTATTTAATTCAAGACAGAATCATTTTGTCAACCTCGGATTACAACGTCATCACAGCGCCAAGTGGTATGAAACTGTGCACGTTAAACTTAATTGCGGTGAACAACACGCCACGGCGCATTAAGCGCATTCGCATTAACTATAAGTGGGGCGATACGCAAACATTTGCCGAGTTCTCCGATGTCGGCGTCAGAGACCAAGCTACTGTGCAAACAGCGATGGCAGGCTCGGTTTGCGATAAAATCTCGAACGGGGCAAGCTATGACGTTAGCGTGTGCAAAATGGAAGGCTTGTCGGACGCAAGTTGTAAACTCAGAATCGCAAAGCAATAATTGATGAAGTTAATCAAGCTTATTCTTTTGGCGCTTGTCGTTGGCGCTGGAGTGCTTTATAGCTCTTCTTTAAAAGCGCAAAACGTTGCCGTGTTATCAGAGGCGGACGAGCAAGTCTATCGCCGCATTTTTACGGCGCAAGAAAAAGAAGACTGGCAAACAGCGGATAAGTATATCAAAAAGCTTACTGATACGTCTTTGATGGGGCACGTGTTGGCGCAACGTTATTTTTCCAAAACGTGGCGCACCAAGTCGGCCGAAATTGAAGCGTGGTTTAAAAAGTATGCCGATTACCCAGAGGCCAGCCGTATGTACAGCCTCGGTCAAAAGAAAAAAGCCAAATTGCCCAAGCAGCAACCAACGCCCCTTTATGGTGGCAAATCGGGCACGTGTTCGGCAATTTATCGTGCCGAGCCGATTAACAGCATTGAATCGCTTAACTTTTCATATTTGTCCAAAGATAAACGCAGGCAAGCGCAAAAGCTGATGCGTCAAATCGTACGCTATATCAAAGCGGGGCGCACGCTCAACGCTAAGCAGGTTATCGACAGCCCTGAGGCAAAAGTCTTATTCAGCGCAAAGGATCATGACGCTGCCCGCATCGCGCTTTCTTTTTCGTACTTTTTGGACGGGATGGATAATCGCGTTTTTGAAATGGGACAAAAGGCGGTGGCGCGTTCAGGGCATCGTTTGCCGCTGGGGCATTGGACTTTGGGGCTTTCGGCGTGGCGTATGGGTGATATTGAAAAGGCGGCCGATCATTTTGACAAGGTCGTTAAGTACTCAAATGCGCCACTTTTAAAGTCGGCGGGGGCATATTGGGCAAGTCGTGCCAATTTAAAGCTCGGCAAGTTCGAACGCGTCAACGAGTATTTGGAAACGGCGGCCGAATCGTCTCGTACATTCTATGGCATTATGGCTACGCGGGCGCTAGGTCGCGACTTGAATCACGCGTGGGAAAAGCCTGTGCTGCCTGACGATGATGTGACTGAATCTTTTTCGCACCCGACTTTCGAGCGCGCATTAGCGCTCAAGCAAATCGGGCAAGAAAAGTTGGCCGAACGCGTGCTGGCTAAGTTGTTTTTAAAGGCCGACAAGCAAACGCGCGCACTGCTGATGGCGGTGGCCGAGAAAAACGGCATCGCAGCGGATTTAAGCGCGATTGCAGGCAACTTGAAAAACGACAGCCCGTCCCAACGTTATCCAGCGCCTGATTGGCAGCCTGAAAAAAAAGGTTGGGTTGTGGACAAAGCGCTAGTCTTTTCGTTTGTTATACATGAATCTTGCTTGAATGAAAAAGCCCAAAGCGCAGTCGGTGCTGTGGGCTTGATGCAGCTGATGCCGTCCAGTGCTCGGCAAATTGCCCACCGTTTGCGTTTAGAATGGGATAAGAAAAAACTGACCGAGCCCGAATATAATCTGGCATTAGGCCAGCAATACCTGATATGGCTGATGGGCGATAAACAGATTGATAACAACTTGCTTTTTACGGCGGTGGCGTATAACTCGGGACCTGGTAATTTATATAAGTTAAAAAAGAAAATGAAGTACAACGATGACCCGTTGTTGTTTGTTGAAAGCATCCCTTTCCGAGAAACACGCGGATTTGTCGAACGAATTATGGCGAACTATTGGATTTATCAAACATTGATGAACCAACCTGTGCCGTCATTGGACGCACTGATCGAAGGGTGCTGGCCGATGTATGTGGGGCAAGATACGCCTGCTCAGTGTGACAAGCCCGAAAATAAGCCTTGACCCCAAAGCCGATGTGCTGAACCTTGCCCAGAGGACTTGACGGTAATGTTTTTTGTCTTTTCATCAATGTAAATAAAGTGTGTGCCCTCTTGCCACAAACGTTTGCGGGGCAGGCATAAAGATGTCGTGCATTTGGCTTGACTAGGCGTGTTTATCAAAATGTCGGCCGTTTTATCGCGCCCTTCAAAATCTACGCGCAGGCCTTTGACGGTGACTTGTGCGCTTTTCATCTTTTTGACGCGCGTCATCGGGTCGAACCCGACAGATTCCAGCCACGCATAGCGGGTGCTCTTTTTCTTTTTTAGTGAAGAAAATGCAAAGCCTTGCTCGGTATGCACTGCGTAAAGCTTGCCACCTTGCGCCACCATAATGTCGGGCGTTTGAAACTGAAGCCACGACAAAAGACCGACAGCGATTAAAGCCAAGCCCCATAGGCGGACTTTGCTTTTCCACAAGCACAGCCACAATCCACCCAACAAAATCAATGCATAGCCCAGCGGTGTGAATGCGGGCAAAAAGACGACTGCTTTAGGTAGCTCACAAATCCATTCGGTCATTTTGCCCACCCACTCCAGCAGGTAATCCACGAAAAGCAGCGGATACTTTTCCAACCCAAACGGCATTCCAACTACGGCGAAAAATAATAAAGGCATTACCAAAAAGCTAAACAAAGTCGAAGAGCAAAAATTGCCCACAATAGCATAATTCGAATAACGATGAAATTGCTCGATAGCAATCGGCGCGGTTGCAAAGTGTGCCGTTAAGTTGATAATCAAAAACACCAGCAACGTGCCAAACGTATATTTGAAATACCACGGCTTTGTTTTAAAGTAATTTTGAAACGGCTTTGCAAGAGCTTCATAGGCCGCCACCAGCGCGATGACCGCCGCAAAGGAAAGGCAAAAGCTGGCGGTTGTTAGGTTTTGTGGCGAAATAAGCAAAATCAAAAAGCCAATCCAAAATACCGAGTGCAAAGATATTACTTTTCGGCCGATAATCAGCCCGACCAGCACCAGCGCAATCATGCCAAAAGAGCGGATAGCAGGAACTTGCAATCCAGAAATCAACAAATAGAAAAAGGTTAAAATAAGTGATAATAGTGCGCATAATTTTTTGACGTTATGTCGCTCGCAAACGCGCGGGAAAAGGCAAAAGATGAAACGGAACAAGCCGAAAATAAAAGCCGCTATCAGCGCCATATGAAAGCCCGATACAGACAAAATGTGTACAATGCCTGCGGTTGTGTAGTTGTCGCGGATTGGGCGTGGCACAAGCCCTTGCTCACCCGTGACAAGCGCCACAGCTATAGCGGATTGAGGCTTGCGCATTTGCTCTACAATCTTATGAAGAATGCTTTGGCGTATACCCTCGATAAAAGAGCTTTGATGAACGGGTATGCGTTGCATTTTGCTCGTAGCATAACCGACTGCGCCGATTTGCTCGAAATAAGCTTTTCTGGCAAATGAATAACCATCGGGATAAAAAGGCAGAGCAGGCGGTGCTAGAGTTGCTTTTAACGTGACATAGTCGCCTTGCTCGGGTACGTTTTGATGTCCGTTCAGTCGGATGCGCACTTTTTGAGGGCGATCTTTGACAGGCACTTTGTCCAGATACACAGGCGTGATTGTCAGACGAATGGCCGAAGGTTGCCACAAAACTTGATCGACTTTGCCCGCCAGTGTGACAAAATGATACGTTTTGTGCAAGAAGGGTGCTTGCTTGAAAAGCGCCTCAGCATTAACACGCAAGAATCCAGCGCTGATAAAAACAAGTAATAAGAACATAAGCCCGTACACGCCCCGTGCATAAAAGTAAATGAACAAGCCAAGGCTGGCGATAAAAGCGCTAAGCGCGATGTAAATGTTTGGCTCGAAAGGCAAACAAAAATAGGCGATTATCCCGAAAGCAAAGCCGATAGGCAGCAATAGAACAAACTGTTCGAACTCTTTATCCATAAAGCCAAGCAGCTTATTTTTCAGATTTTTTATTTTATTTCTTTTGTTTTGCATAAAAAGATGATATGCTAAATCATTAAAAAAATCTACATAAATTTGAAAGTTGTTAGGATAAAATGTTGCATTTGATTATTTTGGCGGTTTTGCAAGGCGTCACCGAATTTTTGCCTGTCAGCTCTTCGGGGCATTTGATTTTGTTGCCGTATTTGATGAGCTGGTCATACCAAGGCATCGCAATGGATATCGGATTGCATTTGGGAACGCTGGCGGCGGTGTGCGTGTACTTTTTTGGTGACTTGCTCAGCGTTTTAAAGGGCGTGTTTAAAAAAGGCGCAGGACGTCAGTTATTCTTTTTGCTTTTAATCGGTACAGCGCCGATTTTGATTTTAGGCTTGTTTGCCGCCGATAAAATCGAGCAAAGCTTGCGCAGTCCCTTGATTATTGCTTTTATGCTGATCTTTTTTGGTGTGCTTTTATGGGGGGCTGATAAGTTTGGTCAAAGCCGAAAAACAATCGCCAAGATGACGATGCTGGACGCGCTTGTTATCGGCTCGGCACAATGTTTAGCGTTAATCCCAGGCGTCAGCCGTTCAGGTATTACAATGACTGCTGCGCGCTTTTGTGGTGTTAAGCGTCCAGAGGCGGCTCGTTTTGCAATGCTTTTGTCGGTGCCTGCTATTGGAGCTGCAGGGGCGTGGCTTTTGCTCAAACTTGTGCTTTCAGGTGACCTTGCAGCGTTGAATGCCGAGTTCTTCTATGCAATGCTGTTTTCGTTTATCAGCGGGCTTGCTGTGATTTGTTTTTTGATGAAGTGGGTGCAGAAACACTCGTTCTTTGCCTTTATGATTTACCGCATCGCGTTAGGATTGGTGATTATGGGGCTGGTATTATTCAAATAACAGAAAAGTTTGCCAAGCTTTTTGTCATAAAAAATATTATTTTTTTTCTTTCATTCTAGGCGAAAATGAGTTATCATAGAATAATCGCTGGAGTTATATTAAGAAATAAAGGGTGTATAGATGACTGAAGTGATTGTAGAACCGCTTGATGAATATGATATCTTGTTAAATGAAGATGACGAGGTATTGATTGCTATTCGTGCCAGATTGGGTGGCGTGAATAAGCCTCAGATTCTCTATGATGGACAAGACAAAGTATTGCTTTACCGCAACGCAGATCAAACAATTTACTTAGCCGATGTGCCAGAGCCTGTTCGCAGCGTTTTGCAAAAAGTTTCAAAATTGCTGATGATTGAAGTGCATGATGAAGCGATTGTGCGCGAATATATGGTGCCGCTGAAACAAGTCGAAAAATTGCCCGCGGTTCAATAGTCTGTAATCTAAAGTTTTATTGAATTTTATTCAAAGCCTCCTTACGTTAATGATGTCATCAACAACGAAGGAGGTTTATTATGACACATGATCCGATGGATAAAAAAGATTGCGGTTGCAAAACAGGCGACAAAGAGTGCGACTGCAAAACAGATACTTGCGATTGCAAAATGGGTGAAAAGGTATGCATTCATCATTTGATTGAACCGATTTTCGACAAGTTGCCAGAAAATCTGAAAGATATGATGCACAGCCTTGCGACACAAAAAGCTGCAGTACTCAAAGAGCTGAAAGCATGGGCAGATAAAAATGACCAACAAGAATTGGCCGAAGCGTGCGAAAAGAAAATGGAAAAGATTAAAAAGCGCTTGGCTGAAGAGTCTTAAACGATTTTGTGGCGTTAAAGGCGCGGTTGCGTTGGGACGCGAATAAAACTAGCGCACAGTGCCCTAAAGGCCAAAGTCGAAGCCCTTCATAACGGCAAGTAGATAATAAAACTCCCCACAGGATAACCTCTTGTGGGGAGTGCGTTCATTTTTTTAAGCGCGTTGATAGGTGTATGCGCGTGCAAATGCAGCACAGCTTTTATGATGTGTGACGGGATGCACATCGGGCTCAATCACCTTTTCGGCCGAGATTGTTTGATATAATTCTTCTACAGACGATATTTGTAAAACATCGTTGTTTAAAAACGAATAATCATCGTTTGTTTTGGTTTCCAATCGTGCCGCAAGGTCGGACATTTCCCATTTGTCCAATGCTAAAGGATCGCTTGCGCGCACCATAAAACCTTGCGAATTGTTTTTGCCATATAAAATGTCGGTTAATTCATCACAAATCAACTTTTTACATTCTGATTCTTTCATCGAAGTACCTAAAAATTTCCTTTCTTGTTTAATAAAACAGAGTTTAAGTTTAACATAAAAATCCCATTTTGTCAAGCATATCCTTTTTGTCATCTTTTTGCATGGCTGAAATAAAATCGTTTGGCTGGCATTTTTTACTTGATTTTTTTGCAAAAAAAAGCGATACTCTTCTGCGGAAGAACATCAGCGAGCGAGGTATTGAAAAACCGAGTCAGATTCGGAAGAAAGCAGCTCATTTTAATAAGTCGGGTCGTCTTTTTGTTCTTCCACTACATACGAAAAACAGGATTTTATAAATGGCAGGAGAAGTTAAATATCGTGTGCTGGCACGCAAGTATCGCCCGCAAGTGTTTAAAGACTTGATTGGGCAAGATGCTCTTGTGCGCACGATCAGCAATGCAATTGCTCAAAACAAGCTGGCGCAAGCGTATATCTTGACGGGTATTCGCGGCGTTGGAAAAACTTCGTCTGCTCGCATTATCGCGCGCGCTTTTAACTGCATCGGCCCAGATGGCAAAGGTGGTATGACGCCTAACCCTTGTGGCGTGTGCAAGCATTGCCGTGATATTGCAAACGATTGCCATGTTGATGTGATCGAAATGGATGCCGCCAGCAATACGGGCGTAGATAATATTCGCGAAATTATTGAAGGTGCGCGGTATAATCCGCTGTCGGCGCGCTATAAAATCTATATCATCGATGAAGTGCATATGCTGTCAAAATCGGCGTTTAATGCGCTGCTTAAGATTTTGGAAGAACCACCTGAACGCGTGAAGTTTATCTTTGCTACGACCGAGATTCGCAAAGTGCCTGTGACAATTTTATCGCGCTGTCAACGCTTTGATTTAAAACGAATCGATGCGGCGGTTTTGGCGGATTATTTCAAGCAAATCGCGCAAAAGGAAAATGTGACATTTGAAGATTCGGCGTTGGCTTTGATTGCCAAAGCGGCCGATGGATCGGTGCGTGATGGGCTGTCTTTGCTGGATCAAGCGATTGCACACGGCAATGGAAATGTCACGGACTTGCAAGTGCGTCAAATGATTGGGCTTGCCGACAAAGGGGCGCTGTTTGAATTGTACGAGTTGTTGATGAAAGGCGATATGCCCGCCGTTTTAAAGTCGGTTCAAAATCAATATGACTTGGGCACAGATCCGTTGACGTTGACGTCTGATTTAATGGAGTTGACGCATTGGCTGACGCAAATTAAAATTACGCCAGAAGTTTTGAATGACGATATTTTGTCCGAGCAAGAAAAAACTGCGGGCAAAAAGTTGGCAGATAGTTTGTCTGTCAGTACTCTGTCCAGAACATGGCAAATGCTTGTCAAAGGCTTTGCCGAAGTGCGCGCATCAGAAAGTCCTATTCGCGCTTTGGAAATGCTTTTGGTGCGTTTGGCCTATGCCTCCGAATTGCCAAGCCCGCTGGAGCTTATCCAGCAAATCCAAAACGGAACGTTAAGTGCGGGGCAAGTGCTCGAGGCTCAAAAAAAAACTGAAAATTTAACCACGGGAGCAGGGGCTTTGCCACAGGAAAATGTGGCGATAAGTGCGCCGAACAATACGACTTCTATTCCTGCAACACCGAGCAATACGTTAGCCCAAAGCGTTTCTTCAGGCGTGCAGGCAAATATTGCTGCGTCAAATGTTTCTTTAAGTCAAGGCACTGAAAATGCGTCCAAAGCGAGTGAAAAAATCCCGCAACTGCAAACGTTGTCCGACATCGTCAAGTGTGCGCAAGAGCACGGTAAGATTTTGTTTGCGTTTGGTTTGTCCAGCTATGTACGTCCGATTGAAGTTTGTCATGGCAAAGTGCATTTTTCCGTCACGCCTGACGCGCCAAAAACGCTGACGCAAGAGCTGCGAAACTTTTTAAAGGAAGTGACGCATCAAGATTGGGACGTGGCGTTAAGTTATGAAAAAGGCGGTGCAACTTTAAAAGAATTGGCCGCACAAAAGAAAGAACAAACGCGCGAAAAGCTGTCGCAAGTGCCACTTGTATCGTCTATTTTAAGTACGTTTGAGGGCGCCAGAATCAGTGGCTTTAAGTTGAACGCCAATGCTGTGGACGTGGAGGAAAATACGCAAAGTACTGAAAACGCGGACAATGCGGAGAGTGATTCTTCTGCCAGCGAAGAAGGCGCAGAGTAATCTTTTTGGGCGAGCCAGCAGCGCATATCCACAGAGCCTCGACCCACGTGAGTTTCCGTTGGAATTAGAGAATGCGTGGGATGTGACGCCGTGAGCTTTTGCAGGGACGAGTGAAAGCAGGGTAGGTGTCACCACCGCACGCTAATGATGTGTGGCCGCTTGATGAAATGCTTTCATCAAAAGGTGGTATGCTTCTGTCAAAGACTTAAACATTTCTTCAGCGTCTTTCGAGCCCGCATTTTTATCAGGGTGATACTTTTTGGCTAAGCGCTTATAGTTTTGCTTGACGGTTTGTTCGTTGACGGGCGGTGCAAGCTCCAACGTTCGAATCGCCTCCAAATGCTTAACAGTAGATAGAAACGGCGTGTTAATTTTATCGTCTTTGCTTTGAAAATCATCCATTTCTGGCGCTTTTGGGTCAGGTTTGCGGCGCCGTTTTGCCAATCCCAAAATATCAAGCGGATCGCGCATCATATTAGCATACAAGTCGTTGACGTGCCATGTTGGGCGGTGACCGACTTGATCAAGGCGGATTTGCTCTTCTATTTGAGCTGGGCTCATACCCGCGTAAAAGTTCCAGTTTTTGTTATACTCTTGCACATGCTCGAGGCAGAACCAATAAAAAGATTTCAGCGTGCGATCTTTGGGCGCTTTGTACAAGCCCTCGTTATGACAGCCTTTGCAATCGCAAGGCTTGCCAGTCGATTCAGGTTGGTATTTTTTACTTCTGCGAGGCGCGCTCATCTTTTAATCCGTTGTTGTTTTGAAGTTTCGATTATAGCATAATAAAGTGTGATTCGCAATAAAAAAGCCTCCGAAAAGGAGGCTTTTTGAATTATTAAATAAACTTATTTAATTTTCTTTTCAACGTACTTGACGTGTTTGCGTGTTTTTGGATTGTATTTGTTTACCGTCATTTTTTCTGGTTTCGTACGCGGATTTTTCTTTGCGACATAGAAGTGTCCTGAACCGTCTGTTGCTTCCAGTCTGATTTCAATAGTTGTTGGTTTTGCCATTGTTTTTCACCTAAAAATTAAGAATCTTTTTAAAATAACTTTGCAAAGTATACACGAATTAAAAAACTTGTCAAGCCTTTTTTATCAATTTAATCGAGTCATTTTCAAAAATTTTGTTTGGCGCGCCTTTTTTATTTCTTCGGGTGTTTTGCTTTGCCAATGTTTCAAATGCTTCTCAATCGCTTTACCGACCGCTTGAATGACTTGCTGTTGGTGGCGTTGAGCACCGCCCAGCGGCTCTGGAACAATCTCGTCAATTACGCCAAAAGCGTATAAATCTTGCGCCGTTAATTTCAAGCTTTGTGCTGCCAGCGCCGCCTTTGACGCGTCTTTATACAAGATTGCAGCACAGCCTTCTGGCGAAATGACCGAATAAACAGAATGCTCCAGCATCAGCACCGTATTTGCGGTGGCAATCGCAATAGCGCCGCCTGAGCCGCCTTCGCCGATAACGGTAGCAATGACTGGAACGGTTAAGTGAAAAGATTGTGCCATAGACTCAGCAATCGCTTCGGCTTGTCCGCGTTCTTCGCCTTCAACACCAGGGAAAGCGCCGACAGTATCTACGAAAGTCAGGACGGGGATTTGGAAATGCTCGGCCATTTTCATCAGGCGGATTGCTTTGCGATAACCCTCGGGCTTTGCAACGCCAAAATTGTGTTGCACGCGCGTGGCTGTATCTCGGCCTTTTTCCTGCCCCAGAACCATAACCGTCTTGCCACAAAACTTGCCCAGCCCGCCGATAATGGCTTGATCGTCTGCAAAGCACCTGTCGCCCTTGAGTTCGAAAAAGTCGGTAATCAGTGCATTGATATAATCAATTGTATGTGGGCGATTTTCGTGACGTGCGACTTGCGCTTTTTGCCAAGCCGTCAGGTTGGTATAAGCAAGCTCGAGATGACGCTGCAATTTTTTTTCTAATCTTGCCAGCTCGGCGTCTATGTCCATATCGGCAGGCTGTGCCAGATGGCGCAAGGCTTCTATTTTATCTTCGACTTCGGTAATCGTTTTTTCAAAGTCAAGTGTTTTCATTTTTAAAAAATCTCTCTTTTGTTGAATATTTTACTGTTTTTTTCAAAAATATATGATATTCTATGAACAATCAAATCAACTTTTGTGACAGAAAGGAAATATTTATGTTTTGGCGATTGATGGTTCTTTTGGCATTATTCACGGCATTTTTGTTTTGGATTGCAGGCTTTGTAAGGGGGTAAAATGGGATTCGTGACGTTTTTAAGCGTGTGCGTTTCGCTGTCGCTGATATGGCTGGCGTTTATTTTTTCGGTCATCGGATCGGGACAAATCGCCTATAGGGCAAGCTACATTGTTTTCCTGATGGGGTTATTTTTACCGCTCGTCGTGATTGCTATGGCGGTGGCGATGATGTATTTGTTGATGATGCAAAAGAAAAATCAACGGCTTTTAAAGAGCTGGATTGCATTGTTGCGCCGCGGTGAGATATGTAGCACTGGCAGAGGCGAAAGGCTCACCCCAAAAATCGAGCAGCCACCAAAAGCTGAGCCACAAAAAACAATCATTACCATTTCACCCGATGAGCCGTTATCGAACATCAAAGATATGCGCTTGCCCGAAGATGTGGAGTTGCGCTTTAATAAATGAAAAAACAATTGCTGGCTTTGGGAATGATGCTGATGCTGATCTTGCCTGTTCAAGCTCAGCCTGTGCACGCGATAGCGATGCATGGCACGCCAAAATATGGCGCGGATTTTAAAAACTTTGATTACGTCAATCCGAATGCACCCAAAGGCGGCGTTTTACGCCAAGCGACATTTGGCTCGTTTGATACGTTTAATCCGTTTGTGATCAAAGGCAATGCAGCAGCGGGAACAGGGCTGGTTTTTGAAACGCTGATGAGCTCCAGTATGGACGAGGCGTTTACCGAATACGGGCTTGTGGCTGACAGCATTGAAGTGCCCGATAACCGAGCGTGGGTTGCATTTCACATCAACCCCAAAGCGCGTTTTTCAGATGGGACGCCTATTACGGCCGATGATGTAGTGTTTACGTTTGAAATGCTCAAACAACATGGTGTGCCTCAATACCGTTATTACTATGGCGATGTGCAAAAGGTTGAAGCAACTGCGCTTGACCGCGTTTTGTTTACGTTCAAGTCTGCTGACAATCGCGAGCTGCCGCTTATTTTAGGGCAAATGCCCGTTCTGTCTAAAGCCGATTGGCAGGGTAAAGATTTTAGCGCAACGACATTGACGATGCCGTTGGGCTCAGGGCCTTACAAGCTGAAAAGTTTTGAGTTGAACCGTTTTCTTGTTTACGAACGCGATCCGAATTATTGGGGCAAAGATTTGCCAGTCAATCGCGGTTTGTATAACTTTGACGAGATCAGGTTTGATGTGTATCGAGATACATCGGTGGCGGTTGAGGCTTTTAAAGCAGGCGCATACGATTTGCGCCAAGAAAACGAAGCCAAGCGTTGGGCGGTAAGTTATGACTTTCCTGCCTTTCGTGATGGGCGCGTGAAAAAACGCGAGTTTTCGCACCAATTGCCCAGCGGTATGCAAGGCTTTGTTTTCAACACCAGACGCGCGATTTTCAAAGACAAGCGTGTGCGCGAGGCGCTTCAATATGTGTTGGATTTTAATTGGCTGAATCGGCATTTGTTTTACGGTTCGTACCACCGCACGAACAGCTATTTTGACAATTCGTATTTGGCGGCTAAAGGACTGCCCTCTGAGCAAGAGCGTGCCTTGCTCGAGCCATATGCCACACAAATCGATAAAAGAGTTTTTTCTCAAGAAATTAAACCCATAGAAATGCAATCGTCTAATCCGAGGCCAGAGCTTTTAAAGGCGCTGGATTTGTTGGCGCAAGCAGGCTGGCACGTCAAAAATGGCGTGCTGCAAAACAGCGCTGGCGAGCCTTTTGAATTCGAGATTTTGCTCGATTCCAGTGGCGCGGCCGCGTGGGAACGTATAGCTCTTTCTTTTGTGCGCAACTTAAAGAAAATAGGCATTACGGCGCACATTCGGGTGATGGACGCTTTGCAATACAAGCACCGCGTGGACGAGTTTGACTTTGATATGTTTGTAATGGTGTGGGGACAAAGCTTATCCCCAGGCAATGAACAACGTTATTTTTGGGGCTCTGCGGCTGCTTTGCAGCAGGGCAGTTATAACTTTGCGGGTATACAAGACCCTGTGATTGATATGTTAATCGAAAAAATTGTTTCCGCCAAAGATGAGCAAGCTTTGATCAGCGCAACCCATGCACTGGATCGAATGTTGATGTGGGGATTTTACGTGATTCCGCATTGGCATATGCAAGGCGTTCGCTTTGTGTATTGGGACAGGTTTGAAATGCCAAAAGCCGAACCGATGCACGGCATCAATATTATGAGTTGGTGGGCAAAATGAAAAAGTATATTTTAAAAAGATTGGCTTTAATTCCGCTGACTTTGTTTGGCATTATGCTGATTAACTTTTTGTTTATCCAGCTGGCGCCTGGAGGGCCCATAGAGCAGATGATGCTTAAAATGGAAGGCGGCGCGGTATCGGCAACGGCGCGCATATCGGGTGGTGCAGCGGCGGAAGGGACAGCACTTAATTCGAAATACCAAGGCGCGCAAGGCGTTCGAGATGAGCTTAAAAAACAGCTCGAACACGAGTTTGGATTTGATAAACCGTTATACGAGCGTTTCTTTTTAATGATGAAAAAATATGCGGTATTTGATTTTGGCAAAAGCTTTTACCAAGACAAAAAAGTCATTGATTTAATCAAAGAAAAAATGCCCGTTTCTATTTCGCTGGGTGTATTTTCGACTTTGCTGATATATTTAATTTCTATTCCGCTGGGAATCAGAAAAGCGCTTAAAAACGGCTCGAAGTTTGACTTGTGGACAAGCTGGGCTATTGTGATAGGCTATGCGATTCCATCGTTTTTATTTGCGGTATTTTTGATTGTCGTTTTTGCAGGTGGCCGATATTTAAATTGGTTTCCTTTGCGGGGATTGGTTTCGGATAATTGGGACGAATTGTCAAGCATTGGCAAAATTACCGATTATTTATGGCACATAGCGCTTCCTGTGACAGCTTTGGTTATCGGTGGGTTTGCAAGCTTAACAATGCTGACGAAAAACTCGTTTTTGGACGAGATGAATAAGAATTATTGTATCACCGCGCGCGCTAAAGGCTTGACTGATTCTGAGGTGCTTTACCGCCACGTTTTCAGAAATGCGATGCTGATTGTCGTTGCGGGTTTTCCTGCGGTGTTAGTGGGGATGCTTTTCACAGGCTCGGTGCTTATCGAGGTGATTTTCTCGCTGGACGGGCTTGGACTTTTGGGTTTTGAGTCCGTGATGAACCGAGACTATCCTGTTATTTTCGGCACGCTTTATATGTTCGCGCTGCTTGGGCTTGTGCTTAATTTAATCAGCGATTTGACGTATCGGCTGATTGATCCCAGAATTGATTTTGAAAGGCGGCAATGATGTCCAAGTTGTGGCAAAAAAAGTGGCAACTTTTCAAAAAACAAAAGCGCGCATATGGTGCGCTTATCGTGTTTGCGGTGATTTTTGTGCTGTCAATGCTGGCGCCGTTTATCGCGAATGATAAGCCGCTTTTCGTGTGGTATAAAGGATCTGCCTATTGGCCGATATTTGAAAATTATACTGATCGGGATTTCGGGGGCAGTTTGCCGACTTTTGCCGATTATAAAGATGCTTTTACCAAAGACGAAATTGCGAAAAATGGATTTATGATTATGCCGCCTGTGCCGTTTTCGTATGATACAATCAATTATGAACTGGACAGGCCGTCCCCTGCGCCCCCATCTGGGCAAAACTGGCTCGGCACAGACGATCAAGCGCGCGATGTGCTGGCGCGATTGTTGTATGGGTTGCGCATCAGCATTTTGTTCGGGCTTGTGTTGACGCTCATCTCTTCCGTTGTCGGCATTTTTGTGGGCGCGCTGCAAGGGTATTTTGGGGGCAAGACAGACCTTTTTATGCAACGGTTCTTGGAAATATGGGGCAGCTTGCCACAGATGTTTGTGCTGATTATCGTATCGAGCATTTTCCTGCCGTCCTTTTGGACCTTGCTTATTGTGCTGTTGTTATTTAGCTGGACGAGTTTAGTCGGTGTTGTCAGAGCCGAGTTTTTGCGCGCTCGCAATTTTGATTATGTCAAGGCTGCACGGGCTTTGGGTGTGTCGGATATGCGTATTATGTTGCGCCACATTTTGCCCAATGCGCTGGTTGCGTCCGTGACATATATTCCGTTTATTTTGTCTGGAGGCATAGTCGCGCTGACCGCTTTGGATTTTTTGGGCTTTGGCTTGCCTGCGGGATCGCCTTCGATGGGCGAGCTGGTGCGTCAAGGTAAAGACAACATCAATGCGGTGTGGCTGGGACTGTCTGCATTTGTTTCAATGGCTTGCGTGTTGGTGTGCTTGGTTTTTATTGGTGAGGGCGTGCGTTCGGCTTTTGATACGCGCCAAAAAACGTATGCGAACGCCAAGTATCAACTTATTGCACAAAAGCCGTCCCAAAAGCTGCTTTGCGTGCGTCATTTGAGTATTTGCTTTGCGGGCAAAAAAGTCGTTGATGATGTGTCTTTTGACATTGAAAAAGGACAAACAGTCGCGTTGGTCGGTGAGTCTGGTTCGGGTAAATCGGTGACATCGTTGGCGATTTTGGGTGTGTTGCAAAATGCGCTTGTTTCAGGTTCAGTTCAGCTCAATGGGCAAGAGCTGATTGGCAAAACGCAAAAAGAGATGGCGCCAATATTGGGCCGTCAAATAGGGCTTGTCTTCCAAGAGCCAATGACATCTTTAAACCCGCTTCACAAGATTGAAAAACAAATCAAAGAGGTGATGCTTTTGCATAAGGGGGCTGCGCCTCAAACGCGCGTGTATGAGCTGTTGGAATTGGTCGGTTTAACGCGCGATAAAAAGCGTATACTGAAAAGCTATCCGCATCAGCTGTCGGGCGGCCAGCGTCAACGTGTGATGATTGTGATGGCGCTTGCGGGTAATCCTGAATTACTGATTGCAGACGAACCAACAACGGCGCTGGATGTGGTGTTGCAAAAACAAGTGTTGGATTTGATGAAAGATTTGCAAGCAAAATTGGGACTGTCGATTTTGTTTATCAGCCACGATAGCGCGGTTGTTTCTTATATGACAAAAACGATTTATCAGATGCACACGGGGCGCTTAACACGTCTTGAAAAGACGGAACAAACTTCTGTTCTTTCGCGTGTGACTACGCCTACGGCGTCTGAGGTGTTAAGGGTGCAAGATTTATCCGTCTGTTATGGCAAAACGGTTGCGCTTGCCCCGATTTCGTTTAGCCTTTCGCAAGGGCGAACGCTGGCGATTGTGGGCGAGTCTGGCAGCGGCAAAACATCGCTGGCGATGGGGCTTTTAAAGCTTGCGCCAAGTACGGGGCACGTGTTGTTTCAAGATCGGGACATTTTTGCTTTACCTCCGCGTGCGTTTAACGCTTTTCGCCAAGACATACAAATCGTGTTTCAAGATCCTTTTTCATCGCTTAATCCGCGTATGACGATTGGTCAGATTGTGGGTGAAGGGCTGAGGGTTCACCAAAAAGAGCTCGACATAACGGCGTGTGTTAAATCGGCATTGTCTCAGGTCGACTTGCCCAGCGAGATGATGGATCGTTATCCGCACGAGCTATCGGGCGGTCAGCGTCAACGTGTGGCGATTGCCAGAGCTTTAATTTTAAAACCAAAAGTTCTTATTTTGGACGAGCCAACCAGCGCGCTTGATGCGAAAAATAGGCAAAAAGTCTTATCGCTTTTGGCAAAACTTCAAGCGAAAACAGGCATAGCTTATTTGCTGATTACGCATGATATGAATGTGGTGCGCCAAATGGCAGATGACGTTATCGTTTTAAAGGCTGGGCGATGGATTGAACAAGGGCAGGCTCTCAGTGTTTTGATCAAGCCTAATCAAGCATATACAAAGCAATTACAAACGGCATCTTTTTTGAAGCTATGAGTGTTGGCGCAAAACAGGCGAACAAAGTACAGGATGTTGATGTTTGCTGATATTTGTGGGCAGCTGCTTTTTCATATTTTGCAAAACCTGCGAGATAAAACGCCAACGGCCGCGATGATTGTTGTCTAGAAATAAACAAGATTCAGTTTCGAAGGAAGTTTTGTGTTTTTCGGGTGAAAGATTAGGCATATTGAGCTTTTGAAGTCTCGTATTACAGGCTAAAATAACGCCGTTAAATGTTTGCAAGTTTGGCAGATCAAGCTCTATCAGAGCTGTGTTGCAATATAAAAAGCTGCCGCCGATTTCGCGCAAAGACGGCAATGAAAGCTTTTCCATATTTAAATTGCTAAATAAAAAGTCGGCCTCAATTTCGATTAAATTGGGGGCTTCAAAAGATTTTAAATAACTGTTATAGTACAAAGCGTTTGTTGCTAAAAAAATCAAAGATGGCAACTTTAATTCAGTCAAATCTTGGTTGTTGTACAAAAAACGACTGCCTGCAAATTGAAGCTTAGGCAAATTGACTTTGTTAATGTGTTGATTGTCTGCTATAAATGAGCTACCTATTTTTGTTAGGTTGGGCAGGTCAATTTGACGCAAAGAAACATTACTGCTTAAAAAAGAATCGCTGACAATTTTAAGGTTGGGTGCGTACAATTCGTTCAATCCTGTGTTTTGATACATAAAAAGATAACCAGCGCTTTTAAGCTTTGGGAGCGTAAGCTTTGTCAGGGTGCGATTGCAATGTAAAAAATCATTGTTGACCATTTCAAGTTCAGGCAAACTTATTTTATTCAAATGCCGCGCCATTGCTAAAAACGCAGAACCGATACTTTTAACGTGTGGGGCAGAGAATGACAAAATAGCATTGTTTATCGACAGAAAGTAGTCACCGATTTCCTCTGTAGTAGGCAAGACTAAATCTGTGACTTGTCCATCTGTGGTGCGTGCTAAAAACGTGCCGTTCGCAAAGATCTCGTGTGAGCCATTTGCCAAGCGTTTGACTTGCAAAGTTTTTCCTTCAATTTCCTTTGAAAACACATCACAAAAGCAATCGTTTGTGCGGGCAGGACTGTATATTTTGTGCGTCTTTAAGTTCAAAATGGACGAGCCTAAAATAATCTCTTTATCTTTGTCAATGACGTGAATCTTGCCATTGTCCTCATAAAAGTCACTGCCGAAGCGATAATTGTTATACTCTGTGTGGTAGTTCAAGATTTGATCATTAATGAGGATATAATTATCGGGTAGCGCGATATCTTTGGACGAAAAGTCAATACCAAACTCTTGACGAATAGATTGAGACAATCCCTCAATGATATTATCGGGATTGCTAAAAAATGTATTGTCGGGGCAATTCACAGAATGATTGTATCTGTTTTTAATCGAGATAAAACCAGTTGTTTTGGATATTTGAATAGATATAACGCTTGTACCATAAGTATCTTGACGGTTGGGTTCTTTAAAGTCCGAACGCTTGATTTGATCAGCATTCTTTTTAACGGCATTGATGATGTAAAAATGTTTAAAACGATAGGGATCGCGGAAAGTACACAGCTCTTCCCCGATTGTAAAATAAGGGCGGATTGCATTTTGCTTTTCCAACGTGTCCGCGTAATATGCATTATAGCCTGCCTCGTCTAACAACTCATAGGGCGTTTTTGTGACAGCTTGATCTTTAACTTTAATGTTTTTTAGCGAACTTAAATAAGGCAAAATAGGCTCGGCATCACGTCCTGCAAAGCGTAAACGTTCGACAATATTGGCAATTTCAAAAATGCCGTTGTCGCGTGCACGAATTGTTTGCGCGAATTTTTCACCATTTTGTTTTTTTATCAAATCAAAAACAGTTTTTTGTGTCATTAAAAGCCTCTTTGGTTGATAAACAACACATTAACACAACTTGACAAAAAAGTCAACAAAATAAATCTTGTTATATTTGTAGTTGACAATCTTTTTGCCTGCGTTATAATAGGGCTATGATAAGAGCAAAAGACATTATTATGATTGAGCGAATTAGTGGCTAAGAGCCGCTATTATTCTTGAATCTAAAACACTTTAAACAATAATCCATTAATTTAAAATCAAAGAAAGAAAAAAGTTATGTCTGAAAAGAAGAAATACTATCCAGAGCTTGACGCGAAAAACAACGTTGTCGAACGCGAAAAGCAAATCATCGAGTTTTGGAAACAAGATGATACATTTAAAAAGTCCGTTTCTAATCGTAATGGTGCGGACGAGTTTGTGTTCTATGATGGTCCTCCGTTTGCAAATGGTATGCCTCACTATGGGCACATTATGATTTCTTATGTCAAAGACATTGTGGCGCGTTATCAGACGATGCGCGGTAAAAAAGTAGAACGCCGCTTGGGTTGGGATTGCCACGGATTGCCTGCTGAAATGGAGGCGGAAAAGCAACTCGGCGTGTCAGGTCACAAAGTGATTGAAGAATTCGGCGTGCAAAAGTTTAATGATTTTTGTCGCGCAGATGTGTTGAAATATACCAATATTTGGAAAGATACATTTACGCGCATTGGCCGTTGGGTAGATATGGACAATGATTATAAGACAATGGACTTGCCATTTATGGAAACGGTGATCCATAATTTTAAAGAATTGTATGATAAGGGCTTGATTTACGAAGATTATCGCGTATTGCCTTATTCGTGGGCGGCGCAGACGCCACTATCTAACTTTGAGGTCAACCAAGGCTATCAAGAAAAAACAGATACGGCCATTACCGTTTTGTTCAAGCTTGAAGACGGACGTCACTTGTTGGTGTGGACAACAACGCCATGGACGTTGCCGTCTAACTTGATGATTGCAGTGGGCGAGGACATTGATTACTCCGTGATGCAAGAGGGTGACGAGCAATATATTTTAGCCTCAGCACTGAAAGACAAATATAAGCAACAGCTGCAACACGCTACAGAAGTTGCCGTGATTAAAGGCAAAGATTTGGTGGGCTTGTCGTACGAGCCGATGTTTGGATACTTCAAGCACTTGAAAGACAAAGGCGCTTTCCGTGTTTTGTCGGGCTCTTTTGTGTCGACCGAAGACGGTACAGGTATTGTTCACATTGCACCAGGTTTTGGTCAGGACGACTTTGAAGCATGCCGTGCGTACAAAAAAGACTTCCCTGTGGTTTGTCCTGTGGACGAAGCAGGCTGCTTTACGGCTGAAGTGCCTGATTATGAGGGCAAGCAAGTCTTTGATGTCAATCCTTTGGTGCTGGATTGGTTGAAGGCAAATCATAAGTTAGTGAAAAAAGAACAATATACACACTCGTATCCATTCTGTTGGCGCACGGATACACCGCTGATTTATAAAGCGATGTCCAGCTGGTTTGTCAAAGTATCGACTATGAATGACGAAATGGTGGCGTTAAATGAAAACATCACGTGGCTGCCCGAGCACATCAAGCACGGTCGTTTTGGTAAATGGCTTGAAGGTGCGCGCGATTGGTCGATTTCTCGTAATCGTTTTTGGGGCACGCCTATTCCAGTTTGGAAGTCCGATAATCCCGCTTTCCCACGCGTGGATGTGTTTGGATCGCTTGCTGAATTAAAGGAAAAAACAGGCTTTGATGTCAAAGATTTACACCGCCCGATGATTGACGATGTTGTCTATCCAAACCCAGACGATCCATCGGGTAAAACGATGATGCGCCGCGTTTCGGACGTGTTCGATTGTTGGTTCGAGTCAGGCTCGATGCCTTATGCACAAGTGCATTATCCATTTGAAAATAAAGAGCGTTTTGAAAAACATTTCCCTGCCGACTTTATTGTCGAAGGTTTGGATCAAACGCGCGGTTGGTTTTATACTTTGCACGTTTTGGGCACAGCCTTGCATCACAAAAATGCATTTAAAACTTGCGTGTGTACGGGGCTTGTAATGGCCGAAGACGGGCAAAAGCTTTCCAAGCGCCTGAAGAACTATCCTGACCACAACATTATTTTGGACTCGATGGGCTCTGACGCGTTGCGTTGGTGGCTTGTGTCGTCTCCAATTGTGCGCGGTGGCACGGTTGCTGTCGACTTGAAAGGTGTTGAAATCTCCAAGGCGGCTCGTAAGGCATTGATTCCTTTATGGAATGCGTTTTATTTCTTCTGTCTGTATGCCAATGCAGAAGGGATTAAGGCTGAGCTTGTCAATGATTCAAAAGACATTTTGGACAAGTATATTTTGGCTAAGCTCAAAAAGTTGGGTCAAAAAGTGACTGGCTTGCTCGATAATTACGAGCTTGCAGCAGCGTGTGCAGAATGCGCTGACTTTTTGGAAATCCTCAACAACTGGTACATTCGCCGCTCGCGTGCGCGCTTCTGGGACGGAACGGATATGGACGCCTTTAATACACTTTACACCGTGTTGGTGAAAGTCAGCCAGATTATGGCGCCTTTGATGCCGTTTATGACCGAGTTTGTATACAAGTCCTTGACGGGTGAAGAGTCCGTCCACTTAACCGACTGGATTGCCGATTGGCAAATTGCCGATAATGACGAGCTGGTGGCGCAAATGGACAAAGTTCGTGCAATTTGCTCGACTGCTAAAGCTATTCGCGAAGAAGCCAAGTTGCGCAACCGTCTGCCGCTTATGTCAATGACTATTGCAGGCGAGGATATTAAATCTTTGTCGGCTTTTGCTGACATCATCAAAGACGAAATTAACGTCAAAGAAGTAGGTTTTGCGGACGATGTGTTGACGTTGGCAAGCAAGTTTTTGTACTTGAAAACGCCATTGATTGGTAAGCGATTAGGCAAGTATATGAAAGACATTATGGCTGCCTCCAAGACGGACGAGTGGGTCGTGCGTGAAGACGGTACTTTGTACATCGCAGGCCAAGTCCTGAACGTGGATGAGTTTGAGCTGCGCCTTGTGTTAAAAGAAGGGCTGACGGGTCAAGCTTTGCCAGACAACACTGCTGTTGTTCAGTTGGATACAAAAGTTTATCCAGAGCTGGAAAAAGAAGGCATTGCCCGCGACTTTGTGCGTATGATTCAAAACTTGCGTAAAGACTCTGGCTTTGATGTGTCGGATCGCATTACGATTGTTTATGCACCATCAACCACTTTAATCGCAGAAGCGCTGGAGTTGCATAAAAACTATATTATGGAGCAAGTTTTGGCGTTGGATATGGCGAAGAAAGATGCTGTGCAAGATGCCTTGACGGAAGACATTGGCGATGGTCAAGTCTCGGTTGCCGTTGCGAAAATTTAATGCCTGATTTAAAATTACGCATGAGCGATCTTTAAAAAGCATTTTGCTTAAAAAAGCCTCTCTTTTCAGGGAGGCTTTTTTGATGATTTTTGAATGCGTCTGCTTTTTATCGGGTAAATGATTTTGACCATATTGGGGAGCACCTATACCAAAACGCGATTTTTTATTGTTTTTGGGGTGATAAAAATCGTTCAAAAAGAGCGCGTTTTTATGATTTTTAAAATTCGATTTTCTTTCAAAACAAAGTTTAAAGCTTGATTTTGGCACAAAAGACAAAAATGAAAGCACCCCTTAAAATAATGAGGGTAAAATGCGAATTTGATATTATAAAATACATTTGTTTTCAAATACTTATTTGAATGAAGGCTAGTCGATTTAAAGGAACGTTTTTTTCGACTAGTCTGAGCGCGATTTTCTAGAACGCACCAAAATACGATAAAATCATTTTAAATCAATAAATTAAATTAAAAATTGAAAAAATTAAAATA
>ERZ1023658.32-NODE-32-length-71867-cov-46.133348_pt1 | contig 71867 bp, 102 predicted proteins | sample MGYA00380339_ERZ1023658 | MGnify/ENA primary metagenome ERZ1023658 (study PRJEB33179, sample SAMN07448981) | human gut metagenome | biome: Human-gut; feature: Human associated habitat; material: Faeces | host: Homo sapiens | place: India: Bhopal | collected... | reverse complement strand
CACGCCTGGAAAGCGTGTATTCCCCTAAAGGGAATCGGGGGTTCGAATCCCCCTCTTTCCGCTAAATGAATAAGTTATGCCCCGATTTATTGCAATCTCACACTATTCGAGTATGTGATAAATCGGGGCATTTCATATCATTTTAGGACTAAAATCTTGTCGGAATCTTGTCGGTAAATAATGCAATGGTAAAGATAAATATTCGTTTGGAAAATAGATATAAAAGAAAAGATGGACGGAGCGGACTACGGCTCGCCGTTCACAGAAACGGGAAAACACTCTATGCAAGTCTAAATATATATATAAAATTAGAAGACTGGGATAAGGATAAACAAGCGATAAAAGGTGTGTCGAACCGTTCTATGAACACGATGCTGCAACGCAAGAAGGCAGATATTGAGGAACGTCTGCTTGAATCGCAGAATAACGGAACGTTGCGTACATATTCCGACAATCAGCTTATAAGATACCTTCTCGGAGATGATGACAATGAACGACCGCATTATTTCAAAGAAGTATTAGATAAGTATGTCGCTACAAAAAATCGCAAGCGGACACAAGAGATATATTTGGCAACGATAAGGAAATTACAAGCGTTCTGCGACTTCGACACAATAACATTTGAGGAGATGAACGTATCATGGCTGCGTTCGTTCGATGCTTGGCTCTCACAGAGCGAGCCGTCGGCAAACAGTCGTTCGATACACATGCGGAATATACGGACTATATTCAACGCTGCACTCGACGACGAACTTATAACATGCTATCCTTTCCGACGCTTTCAGATAAAGTCGCAAGAAACAGCAAAACGCTCCATATCTGTTGAGGATATGAGGACGTTGCTACGGTGCCCGATGCAGCCTTTTCAAGAAAAGTACAGAGATTGCTTTTTCCTCTCGTTCTATTTAATAGGAATGAACACTGTTGATATTGCGAACTTGCAAGAAAGTAACGTACAAGATGGTCGTATTGTGTATATACGCTCAAAAACGGGCAAAGTATATGATATTAAGATTGAGAACGAAGCCCTGCACATATTAAATAAATACAAAGGTAATAAACATCTTCTTTCATGGTTCGATGGACGGAAAGATTACAGAACATTCGTGATGCACTACGACAAACAGTTGCAAAGGATAGCACGAGAGAATAACCTTCCGCCAATAACATCATACGTGGCAAGGCACTCTTGGGCTTCTTTTGCGTCCGAGCTTGATATACCGAGAGACGTAATCTCTCACGCTCTCGGACACCATACTAATGTTACAGATACTTATATACGCTTCAATTTCGCAAAGGTAGATGAAGCTAATCGGAGAGTTATCGACTATCTTTTAGAAAAGAGATAATTGCCTTACCTCTAACCTTAATTTCTTCATGTCGGCGAGATGTTTCTTGTCGGCATTTGTGCCGCATTGTATATTTTCTGTTATTCGTTTTATAACGCTATCCAATGCTTCCAAACGCGTGTTATACTTTTCTCCCCAGATAGAACAACCGTATGCGCATCCGCTCTCGGTTAGGATGTAGAAACAACCGTTAACCCACTTACCGTTGAGCAACTGCGCTACCTCAATATAGTTATCGGTGTTGTCGTTATGCCATAGCTCAATCTTCTCGATGTCTGATGCAGGTATATCATTTGAGCACCAGCCATATTTATCAAACGAGATTTCGCCTTCATAACCGCATTCTAACCACTGGTGATAACGTCGATAGTTTATAACTTGTTGGCGTTCGTCTCTGCCTAACTTTTGAAACTGCTTCAAGATTTTTTCATCGTTGCTTTCTTTCGCTTTTCTGAGTAATAGCAAAAGTTCTTCTTCTGTTCTCATTGTTGTACCATTTATGGAAATTCAAGGCAAATATAATAAATTTCTCTCATTTGGTTGATATAATTGGTTAAATTTTATAAAATATTAAATTTTACGAGAATAAATAAGTACATTTGCAGTCGTACAGCAATTCTTTTCCTTTTATTTCAGAACATTATGGAGTATTCACAAGATGAACAGTATCGACGGGCGGAGATAATAATTGATGCCGTATGTACGGTAGGAAAATGTACCTATGTCGATTTCATGTACAAAAAGAAATCATTGCACATGAATATTTTACGCGGCGTAGCGTGCTATCTTTCTTGGGAATATGGTGTTCACGCAAGGCGTATGGCCATAATGACAAATCGAACACGGGGGAATATCATAAATCAATCGAAGCGTTACCGCGACTACATCACTAATTATGACCCTGCAAGCATTGAAATATACAACAAGGCTAAAGAACTGATAGAACAGAAAATTTAATTATCAATTAAAGATATATATATATGAGAAAAAACGAGTTTTCTGAATTGACGAACACGAGCAGAGTTGATATGTTCTGCCAAGACGCAAGTTATCCGTCAGATAACGATGCTGAGATACCTCTGCTGCGTATGGATAGAATGGCAACAGAGTGCTCTAAACCTTTTTGTGCATGGGGCGAGCAGAAGCGGACATTCAATATGTGCTGGCAAGGTGTGCTGCACTTCTACGTTGACGACTATCGCTTCAACTCTCTCTATGAGCACCCGGAGAAGATATTGCAAATGCACCCAAAGAACATTGTTGAGCCCAATTTTTCTCTTTATGCTGATACACCTGTTGCCTTTGGTATGCAAGCAATCTATAAAAAGCGGTGGATAGCACGTTGTATGCAAGAGCGTGGAATAAATGTTTTTGTTGACCTTAACGTGAATGCTAAATTCTACAAGCTCAATATGCTTGGTGTTCCATTGGGCTGGAGGACTTTCTGCACGCGTGGCTACTCCGATAGGCTTAACAACCTTGAATTTGAATACACCATTGCCAAAGAGTGGTCTAAAGGCGACCCATTGTTTGTCATCTACGGCGGCGGAAAGGAATGTCAGTTCTTTGCTCAGAGGCATAACTGCATTTACATCACTCCCCTTGCAACGGAGAAGAAGAAAATAAAGGCAATGAAAACCATTGCCGAGTCTGTGGCATTTTTCAACGAGGACTTCTCTATTAAAGGCCTTGCCGATATGACTGGTTACGACCGTATGATTAACGATTATACGAAGAAGAAAAACCTCGAAACCAAGGAGCAGAAGAAGATAGACACGCGAATATAAGCCGTTTCGTCATCTGTTTATTCAAGTAGGAAGAGAAAATTATTAAATCCGATAAAAATCGATAAATTTGCCATAAAATTCGATTAAATCCGATAAAAACCGATTTGCGGCAAATATGGGTACAATAAAAGATACGCTATACGATGAGTAACAAACAGACAAAATATAAGGTCGTCTATCGTCCTTTAGACTCGTTAAAGCCTCTTGAGAATAACCCTCGGTATATCAAAGAGGAAGATTTTGAGAGACTATGCGCAAGTGTTCAGAATAACCCCGAACTTTTCGAGGCGCAACCGATTATCCTTTCTGACAGAACGGGTGAGATGGTTATTATAGCCGGTAATCAGCGGTATAGAGCTGCGAAAGAAGTTGGGCTGAAAGAAGTTCCTACAGTGCTTCTTACGGGGCTGACAGAACAGAAAGAGAAAGAGATAATCATACGCACCAACATTACTAACGGGAAGTGGGATTACGACCGCCTCGCTAATGACAATTGGGATGTCGATGACCTGAGCGACTGGGGCGTAGACGTGAGTTTTCTTACACTCGAAGAAGATAAAGATAATGATGACGAAAACAAAAAAGATTTTCCGGAGAAAGATTTATCCAACGAGGTGAACACGTCGTTTGAAGTTATTGTAGAATGCGATAATGAAGAAATGCAGCAAGAAATATTCAATAACTTAACAGAGGAGGGATATAAATGCCGAGTTTTGACATTGTAAAGGAGACAAAACCACGAAAGACGTTCAGAACAGAGTCTGTAATCGGCTCGTTCGACCTTCAAGTAGAGTCTTTGAAGCAGCGTTTTCGTGGTAACATTGACATTGAGAGCAAAGACTGGAACATCGGTCTTATCGTTGGTGCGTCAGGCAGCGGAAAGTCGACAATCGCAAAGGAAGTGTTCGGAAAAGAGTATTTCAAAAATCACGTTTGGGGCGATAACGCTATTGTTGATGAGATGCCGAAGAATAGAACGATGTCTGAAATTGAAAAGACATTCACGTCCGTTGGCTTTGCGTCACCACCGTCGTGGTTAAAGCCGTTCGGAGTGCTGTCGAACGGAGAGAAAATGCGTGTGGAAATTGCGTATTGTCTATTGAGTAATGCCCCTATAACTGTATACGATGAGTTTACGAGTGTTGTTAACAGAGAAGTCGCAAAGACTGCATCAATGGCTATTCACAAAGCTTTGAAAAGGTCTGAAAAGAAATTTATCGCAATATCTTGCCACAACGACATCATTCCGTATCTTCAGCCCGATTGGATTTACAACACGGACGAACAACGCTTTTTTTTTGCAAAGACGAATACGAAAAGCCAAAATTCGAATTACAAATTTACGAGCTTGACAACGCTCATAAAGAATCAATATGGCAGATTTTTAAGCAATATCATTATTTAAACACAGAATTATTGCGAACTGCGAAATGCTATGTTGCATTAATGAACAATGAATTGGTGGCCTTTAATTCGGTAATACAAACACCTATGAGAAAGGGTTACAAAAGAGTTCACCGTTTAGTTGTTTTGCCGGATTACCAAGGAATTGGCGTTGCAACACAATTTTTAAACTGGACAGGCGAGTATTATAAGAAACAGGGATTTAAATTAACAATTACTTCAAGTCAACCAGGATTGTTGTACGCGTTGAAAAAACAACCAAATTGGCTATTGAGACGCATAGGACATGCAAAACCGCAAAAAGGATACAATACGAAAAATTATTGGATAAACGGTACGTCCAATTTAAGAAATTCCGAAAGTGCGAGAAGACGGACATTTAGCTTTTTATATAAATAAAATGGAAAAACTAAGCGGTGGTACAAGGAACTACTCTCATAGGACAAAAACACTTGCTAAGCGTCGAGCTGAGTTTGACAAAGTAGTAAGTACGCATCTCTATCGGGAAGAATATTTCGACAAAAGCGGCGGGTATTATGTCATTCACGAAGGACACAATAAGATAAACGAGGAAGTAAACAAAGAAGTGCTTGGCGCAAAGGCTTTGGCGGAACATGGTTATCGGGCTTATCTAATGTCTGAAAAGAACTATATCGAGGGTTTTAAGAAGAATGATGGGTTCGTTGACCATGCTACCGTGGATTTCAAAACTATATCGACACCGGGGAAGTATACTGTGGAACGTGCACTGAAAGATGCCTCATTGCAAAACGCTGAACTCTGTGTAATAATACAGAATAACAAAAATGCTACAAGAGAATATATTGAAAGACAATGGGAGGCTTATAAGATACACGCTAAAGGTAACGAAGCGAGGATAAAAGCACTTTGGGTGGTAAGTATGGACGGGCAACGTATTCACAGACATACGTAAGAAATGTCGGCAAAGGCATATTCTATACCGACACTTGGCAGCTTGCTTAAGACCGAATACCCGAATATGCCGAGCCAATCAGCACCACCAAGTAGTTGCAAAATTAATAAATTATTCTAAGATTGCGAAATAAAAAACAGATTGACATGGTAGATAACAGAAAGAAAATAAACACTGCGGCTTCATCCAAAGTTAGTGAGGGCTGTTAGCGCACCTGCTAATACTAACAAAGAGGTAGTTCGTAAAGCTGATTGTGGACGACAAAGAGAAAATACAGAAAATTATCGACAAGAAAGATTGATAAGTTAATGAGTACGAAAGAGCGCAGACTAACAGCAAAAGGGCTGCTTTCTAAGATAAGTGGCAAGGATGTTGACCGCAACCATATATCCCCCGTGGATAAGGTTACGATTATGGAGTATCTGTTATCATGCCCGATGGACGAGGTAATAGGCTACAACGACAATTCAATGCCAGCTTTTGTTGTAAAGTGCGCTCTTTTGCTTATTAATAATGAGCTTACGGCGTACACCGACAATCTGATGAAGTATCGCCAAATGGCCAAAGAAGACAACTTTATGCCGAAATAATCCGTTTTTATCTGATTTTATCGTTATTAACCGCTTTTTATTATCGCAGATTAGATAGGACGTAAATAGGAGGTATTATAAAAATGGCAATAAGTAAAGACCCGATTAAGCGAGCGAGACAGCTTGCAAATCTCGAAAAAGGAAAGTTTAAGAAAGGACAGGTTGCTAATCCGTTAGGTGCCGGTGCGCACAAGAAATCTCCGCTTGCAGACTTTTTGCATGAATGCGAGGATATACGAGGCATGGCTATGCCGACACCTGCTGAGGTTGCAAAGATGTACTTTTTCATTGCTTCGTTGACAGAGGAACGTCTGAAAGAACTGTTGCAAGACAAGAAGCAACCAATGATGATGCGTATTATTGCCCGTGGCGTGCTTGACAAGAAAGGCATCGATATACTTGAAAAGATAGTCAACCGTGCCTACGGCTCACAGCAACGTCTTGATATTACTACAAATGGCAAAGAATTACAGCGAGAGCCACTGACTATTAAGTTTGTTGCTGACAAAAACGCACTTAAAAAAGTGCAAGAAGAGGTTGGTGACATGGACACGGGAAACAAAGAGATAGAGTAACGAGGGTATGCCAACAGGGTATGTTACAAAAAATTTTGTCAAGCTGGAAACAGCATTTCAGAAGGGCTACACTACAGCGTCGCTCCAAGGTTCTGCACGCTCATCTAAAACATATTCTGTTATCCAATGGCTTATAAATCGTTGCATATCTGTGCCCGGAACGACTGTATCTATTGTCCGAGCGACGCTGCCTGCAATCAAGCGAAGTGTATTCAGAGACTTCTTAGACATTCTCAATACATGGGGAGTGTACAACCCGAAGAATCTTAACAAGTCCGACTTCGTATATTATTTCGATAATAGCTCATGGGTTGAGTTCTTCTCTTGTGAGAACGAGCAAAAACTGCGAGGCCCTAAGCGACAGATACTGTACGTTAATGAGGCAAATGAGATTTTAGATTTGGAATGGCAGCAGTTGCAGATGCGTACCACACTCTTCTCCATCCTCGACTATAACCCGTCATTCTCGGAGGAACACTGGATAAATCAAGTCAATCAGGAACACAAGACCTGCTTTTGGATTTCGACATATAAAGACAATCCTTTCCTTGAACAGCGTGTAATAGATGAAATCGAGTCTTTGCAATGGAAAAACCCATCTCTATGGCAAGTGTATGGTCTTGGCAAACGTGCGATGGTTGAGGGGTTGGTATTTAAGAATGTGGTTATCGATGATTACATTCCAGTGGAGGCAAAACGACATCACTATCGTGGGATGGATTTCGGTTACGCCTCAGACCCTACGGCTATCGTTGATGTGTACATTTTGGGGAAGAATATCTATATAGATGAAGCCTGTTATCAGACAAGAATGCTTGCTTCTGACATCATCCGAGTGCTTAAACAGGATAAGAACAATACAGAAATTATATCGGAATGCGCCGACCCACGATTGATAGATGAAATCTATAACGCTGGCATTGACATAAAGCCTGTGAAGAAATTTCCTGGTTCTATTCAAGCTGGTATTATGAAGATGCAAGAATACACAATACATATAACTAAACACTCTACAAATGTAAGAAGGGAATTTAATAACTATACCTACCGCAAAGATAAGGAAGGGAAATGGTTAAACGAACCCGTTGATTACATGAACCATGCTATTGATGGATGCCGTTATGTAGTTCTTGAAAAGATACTTGGTGCGAACGCAGGAACGATGTCGTCCGCACAGATACTGGGTTTGATTGACGAATAAGGCGTTTTCGTTGCGTCAGTTGCGTTTTTATGCGGCAATCGTATAATTTATCAAAACGAGGCAAACAATGCGTGAAAACGCAAAAGGCGGCTTGTATTGCAACAGCTCAGGCGAGTCTTTAAGCGACTTTTTTAGCTTGTCGTGTTCTTCGCCTTATGGTAGCGAGGATTCTTAGGAATGCCTACAATCTGACCTACATTTGGTTCCAGGCATCTTAGGTTAAAAAATTCATTTATGCCTAAAATCTTAAGTTGTTTTTCCCTCCTTTTAACCATGTTTTTTGCTTTCAATTAATGTTTAAGGCAAAGTCAAGCTGATTTATCAAGGTTTATAAGGATTTATCGGTTTCTGTGTAAACAAAAAAGGTACGCTACGTTTTAGCCGTGCGTACCATTTAAATGTGTGTTATTTTTATACAGAATATTAGTTTTGTTAAACCTAATTATCCTGTATAATTACATTTGTTTTTAACATGTTTATTTTTGATGTACATGTTTACTTATTTAACAACCTTAGCAACTCTTTCCGTATTGCCTTTTGAACCTGTGATTTCGTTCTTGTAGTCGCCATACCATAAGAACCACTATTGGTAAACACATCACGACCTAAAGAATATCCATCTGATGTTAATATATCAACAATATGTCTACCGTCTCTTGTTTTGTTATGTCTAACACGATAGTTTTCTCCATTTATGTTGATATATTTGAAATCATTTTGTCCCGGCAGTTTAAAGCCTTCTATTTCTTTGGTTTTCGTGCTTATATATTCAGTATTACCTTTAGAATTATTGTTTGCGCTGCTGCTTGTTCTGCTTGCGCTCGCATTGTTTGCGCTTATTGTTCTTGTATAATCTCCACCTTTTGCCATAATCTTTTGTTTTTTTTATTTTGCAAAGTTAATGATTTGTGTAATCGGGAGTAAATATTGCTTACTCCCTGTATAAACAACAATTAATCTTCCTCGTCGTCACGTTCAAGTTCAGCGTCAGGATTTTCGGCTTTGAATATTCTCCAAGCTTTGTTAAGTTCTGTCGTATCTCCTATGATTTAATCAAGTTTTGAAACCAAGTAATCAAGCTCCTCTTCGCTGAGTGCAATCTTATTCTTGCGCTTAATCTTAATGGTGTTATCCATTCCGATTTTCTTCATCGCAACATTGAGCGAATTACCGCCCTGTGCTTCTGTTACAAGCATCTCTTCAACGAAGTCAAGCATATCTTGGTCGTGAGCTTTCTGCTCTTCATGCAACTTCTTTTCAAGCACCTCTGCTTTCTTGACGAAGGAGCAACCTATCTCGATAGCAAAATCATCTTTAATATTCTGTATCATCTGTTTTATATCGCAGATGCTAAAGAACTGATTAAAGTATGTATCACCGCAACCCTTACCCATTAAAGCCATAAGATGCTTAATTTCTTCTTGCTTTGTCATCATTGTCGTATCTCCTATGTTTAATATTAATTTTACACTTGCAAAGTTAATAATATTCTCTTTATGATACAACTGTTTTCTTGTTTTTTCTTTTGAATTTAATATTATTTAATTGAACTGTTTACTCAATAGGCAGAAAATTGCGAGAAAACAGCGAGAAAACACATATTTTTGCCCAAAATAACGATTATTTTGCGCAAAATATGAGAAAAATAGACGAAATCCTTGCTCTCGGTGACGGTCGACAAATATACACCTTGCTGACCAATCGAAAGCGTAGTTTTAAGGTAACGTTTAGGGAGAGCGAAAAGCAATATGACCCAAGACAGCACCGTATCTTCGACGAGAAGTATCGACCGAAGAAATCCATTTCCGTGCCGTCTGGCAGAAAAGACCCGATAACGGGCTTGCCAATCTACAAGACAAAGAAAGTAGAGAGAGTGCGTATCGCCCTGCCTATTCCGCGTCTTATCGTCAACCGAAATACCGGCTTCCTTGTCGGCAACAAGGTAGAGTATAAGATGACTACCTACGGCGAGGACATCAAGCAGCCGTCAAGCAATCAAACTAAGCTCTTCAATGCTACCAAGCGTGTGTTTCACAAGAACAAAATGATGTACTTTGACCGCCGCCTTGTCCGTGGTGTCAAGCGTGCAAGGGAGGCAGCAGAGCTGTGGTATATGGAAACCACTGCCGACGGCCATGTTGACCCCACGGGTTGGATAAGGGTAAAACTTCTTTCGCCAATCTTAGGTGATAAGCTCTATCCGCATTTTAACGACAACGACCGCATGGATGGCTTTGCCCGTGAATATAAGGTATGGGATGAATCGGGCACGGCCGTAAATCATTTCGACGTTTACACCGACAGACTTGTATATCAGTATATAGACGACGGTACGGACTGGAAACTACAAGGCGCACCGAAGTTGCACGGTTTCACAAAAATACCCGTTGTGTACTACCGCCAAGAAGAAAGCGAGTGGGAGGACGTGCAATGGGCAATCGAACGTGTTGAGGATTGTATCTCCAACTGGGGCGACAGTAACGACTATTTTGGAACACCTAAGTACTTCATCAAGGGCAAACTTAAAGGCTTTGCCGAAAAAGCGGAGCAAGGTGCGGTGTTTGAGGGCGACAAGGACACTTCCATGAATGTCCTTTCTTGGGATAACTCACCGCAGTCCGTAACGGGAGAGATAGCAGAGCTGATGTCGCTTATCTTCTCATGCACACGTTGCGCCGATATTAGCTTCGAGCGTATGAAAGAGGTCGGCAACAACACCAGCGGTGCAGCTATCCGACTGATGCTTATCGACCCACACATGAACGCAAGCGAGGCAACGGAAATGTTCGGTGAAATGTTCACGCGCCGTTGCAACATCATTATGAACGGTATTTGCAACACCGGCATCGTGGAGAAAAGCATTCCGATGTCCGTTGCTGAAGAAATGGAGCTTACGCCCATCTTCACGCCGTTCATGCCGAAGAACGACGTAGAGACATTGCAAATACTCTCAACGTCAACGGGTGGAGCAAGCAGCACATCACGTAAACGTGCTATCGAGCTTAACCCTCTAAACGACGACCCACAGCGCATTGAGCAGGAGATGCAAGAAGAACAGCAACAGGAACTCGCACTGCAAGCACAGGCAATGGGCATGGGAGGAACGTCAAAATCACAACAATCAATAGAAAACGGAGAAGGAAATGAGTAAAAGGGCAATACAAAAGTTAACAGGCCGTAGTTTTGTAGAATAATGGCTATAAACGCAGCACAACACAATCAGCTCTTAGCACTCTTTGCTATCTATGCTAAGAAATTAGACAAGCTTTATGATGATTTCATCACAAGGCTTATCTCGTCTTTGCCTTATTCAGAAAAAGAAGTATGGGAGAAACTTGCGCAGAACCCACTGTTCCGTTTTGACGAACTTCCCTACATGTCGGCAAGATTGCAGCACATTTTCAACGATTTTGTCAACAATCAGGTTCTGTGCTATAAAGCTGGTATAACTGATGGTGTTGCGCTCGCATATTCGCAAGACAGTATAAATCTCGGCAAGTACACTATTTTGCAAGATTCCGCCATTGACGCTGCGCGAGCGGCTGCCGTTACATCGTTCATCGCTAATCGTATGTCAAGGAAAGAAGGTCTTTCTCTCTCCGATAAAGTGTGGAACTATGCTCAGCTCGGCAAGACTGAGATAGAGATGGGTATCTCGAATGTTATCAAAGACGGCTTGAAAGCCGGTACATCCGCAGAAGAACTTGGAAGGAAGGTACGCCAGTATCTCAACAACCCAACAATGATGTATCGCAGATACTGGGTTAACGTAGCACTTGCTGGGGGAGGAAAGAAAAAGGTTGCAAAGTGGTATCGTCGCCATATAGACGAAAAGACGGGAAAGGTAACATTTAAGCAAGAGCCGCTTGAGAAGGTCGGCAGAGGCGTGTACCGTTCGGCAAGGATGAATAGCTACCGATTGATGCGAACGGAGATAAATATGTCATATCACAAGGCAAATGCTTCGCGTTGGGCAAAAGAGCCTTTTGTATATGGCATAAGGGTATGGAGGTCTCCGCAGCACCCAGAGGAAGATATTTGCGACGAGCTTGAAGGCTACTACCCGAAAGATTTTGTGTTTAGCGGCTGGCACCCAAATTGTATGTGTGCATCAGCACCGCTCACCATCTACGGCGACGAAAAGCGTGATTTCTATCGTCGGCTGATGAAAGGTGAAGATATGTCTAACTTCCATAGCAAAAATGAAATCACAAAAGAAAACATGAACCCGAATTGGTGGAAGTATGTTGAGGATAACCACGATGCTATTCTGAAAGCCGCAGAACGGGGTAAGTTGGCGTATCACCTAAGAGATAATCAATCTTACTGGATTGATAAATTCACCGACGAGGAACGCAAGAAAATGGGGTTAACGCCATTGTCTGACAAGGAAAAAATAAAACAGATAGCAGCTGCCCGTCATGCCGCACGCACCTCAGAGCAAGCGAAAGACATTGCTGACCGTTGGCATGAACATAAACGGGTTGATGCACTTATACGTCAGGCAACACCGCTTATAGCAGAACTTAAGGAATATCCTACTGTTGCACGCTGGAAGGTTTTACAGAATGCCGTTGACGACAGGAATGCGAGTGCGATAGAAAAAATGCTCTCTGATAAGCTTATAGCAAAAAAACTTTTATACGAGAAGATTATAACGCCGAAGGAGCTTGTATGGTCGAATTATGTCAAGAATTTTATTACTGAGGGGACAGCAACGCAAGTCCATAATATGCTCATACGTACTGTAAAAGAGGCGCGTAAAAAAAAGACAGTTGCAGACGCTTTTGATTATCTACGGAATACAGCATCAAGGCGTATTGAGAATGGTCTTTTCGGCAAGGAGCTCGACGCATACAGACTGCTATTACAACGTGAAGAACGACGTATGAGGGACTTCTTCAACTTCAATAAATACAAAGGTGAGATAGAAACAGGCCTTGATTACTTAAAGAAGAATATAATAGTTGTCGGTGGGGGTGCAGCCAAAGTGCCAAACATTAATGTTTCAAGTCTCTTCCTTGATGATGTGAATTACATGAAAACACTTTCTGACAATATTAGCGTCATGGTCAGCAATCTCAAAGCCTTAGACAATACCGCAATGTTTGTTGCTAAATCAAAATCTACTGCGGTGCATCAACTGTGGGATGGAATACGCTATGCCTTGCAGAAAGACGGTCTTATGGCTGATGTTGACGACATGATTGCTAAGTTAAACCGCAATATCGAACGATTAAAGAAAGAAGCAGCAAAAGCTGCCGAGCGCAAGGCCGAGAAAGAAACTATTGCAAAAGTGTCTAATATAAGAGACATTGAGGACGAACTGAATAAGGCTACAAAAGGTATCAGACAGGATAGCGACATCTTATCTTATTATTACAGACTCTTTGATACATTGGAAAAGAATCTTACATATAGGAACGGGCTCTTGCCTAAGGCTTTGGAAGAGCGAAAGAGACTTGTTGCTGATGCTGTAAAGGCAGGTGTATCTGATAGTATGATAATGCGGTATTACGAACGTTACAAACACGGTATCGCCGTTCTCGAGGCGTATGACCGCCAAGTTCAGAACGGACTGCGAACATCACTTGGTAACGTTCTTGAACGTTTGGAAAAGCAGGGCGCTAAATACCTCGAAGTCAAAAAGCTTGACAAAAAGTATTCTACAGAGGAAATTATTAAACGTCTTTGTGGTGGCGACGAGACACAAGGTTCATGCTCATCACTCGCTTATGCTTACGCAGCCAACAAGAATGGTTATGACGTGCTTGATTTCCGTGGCGGAAGAAGTCAATTATTCTTTTCTTCGAATAATAATATCAGAGAGATAACCCGTAACTGTCGTGGAATAGTTGTTTCTGAACACGACGACTTCAAGGCCGCCAAAAAGTTGCTTAAAGAAGTAAAAGAAGGCAAGGAATATTATCTCGCTACTGGAAAGCACGCTGCCATAGTTCGAAAGTCAAAGAACGGCTACGAGTACCTTGAATTACAATCAAGAATCGAAAATGGCTTCAAACCTCTTACACAAGAACGTCTTAAAAATAGATTCGGATGTCAGCATCAACATACATTCCAAGGATATAAGTATACCGTACATTCTGAACTCATAGATATTGAGGAGCTCGGTAAGGATAAGTCCTTCAAAGAAATTATGGGATATATAAATACCGCAGTTGACAAGCAACACAAAGGAGCATACGGCAACATTAAATAGCAACTATGTCCTGTCTTTGAAGAAATCTGCCCACGACGGGTTTTCTTTATCAAAAATATCCTTTTCTTCTGCTGTTAGTTTCCACGGATAGTCAGAGAAAAGGTTATACACTTTTTTCTTGTCGAAAGAAAAAAGGAATACGCCTTTCTCGTCTTTTGCGTTATCAACCCACCATATTTTGTCGGCGACATCGTTCTTGTAGAAGATTAATTTTTCCATATTCTTCATATTTTTGGTGCAAATATAGTGATAATTCCTATAAAATCATTACCTTTGCACCACATTGTTGTACCTCTGATTAACCGCGAGGTTAGTCGTTGTACGCCCACTGCCTTTTCGACTTCTTTGTCGTGTCTCCGGCAGTGGGTTTGTTGTTTCCTTAGCTGCCATATCCCGTGAACTTACCAACGGCTGAACTAACATTCTCGTTTGTCACGGAATTGGGCTTTAGGAAATACTTGTAATGCGAACTTCTCTCTAAATTTTCGTGCCACCCGAAGCCGAATGCGTCGAACTCCTTGCCACACCATTCATGCGCATAATAATACTCATTCGCATGAATCTTGCCTTCTGGATGAAAGATGAAGTTATAGTAGCACCATTTTGCAGAGCTATCGTTTTTATTGGTTTTGTAACGTTCTTCAACGTCTTCTCTTTTCTTTCGATACTCTTGCATCAATTTTTGATATTCTTCCTCGCTATCGCAAAGAAAATAATCAGTGTCAGTCCAATGGTTCTCCCAATAAGAATTGGACGACTGGTGAATGTGATAGATGTTTTGCATGTTAAATCTTATTTTTGTTGAGTTCTTCGCACATATCAAAAGATACGGCTTATAAATGTGTATAATCCGAGGCTTTCGCGTTTCTTAGATATGTTTGTATATCGACTTCTGATTTATGTTCGCGTCTTATAGCGCGAATCACATACTCCATTATGGCTAAAGCGTTGCCATCAACTCCGACAAGTGTGTGTTTTCCCATGTTGCCTATCTTTTAAAAGTTATCCATGCTGTAGGGTATCTCAAAGAATGCCTTTCTGTTACCAACCATCCTTGTTTTTGAAACTCCCTAATTACGGCATCAACGGCCTCGAAAGAAGCCTTGTGCCAATCCCCATGTGGGGAATTGCCGCACCAATTGCCAGCGCAACAACCCTCTGTGCGTTGCAATATCTGTACACTTTCCCTGTCCTTGGTATTGTCAACAACCCATTGTGCAAGCTCGTTCTCTGCTTGCTCTCTTGCGTCTGATTGTGGTATTGTTATCATAATGTTTTAAAGTTTATCGTTTTTAATGGCATTATACGCTTCTTCAAGCGTTGTTTCCGCCGTGATTCCATATTGCTTCAATGCTCGGAGTTGCTTTTGCGTGAAATACAATCCCATGCAACCACGCCAACCGTTGAACTCTCCAAGCTCTTTAATTCGTTCTTCCATCTTATCCAACTCTCAATTTAGTCAAGTAATCTTGTAGCTTACATTCATCGAAGTTACAGTCAGTTTCCTTGCCGTCTTCATCCGTACACGGCCACCTATTTACGCACAATTCCACCTCAGTAGTTACCCATGCCCCCGTGCCGTTACCATGATGAAGGCGGTGTATTTTCATTAATATATAAAAAGCTTTCATTGCATTTTTTGTTTTATTAAACGCGCTTTTCGTTGTCGCCCAACGACGTTCTCGTTTTCATTGGCTCTATCAACGCTCCCAGCCTGCTAATTAGGGTGCAACCCACGTCTTAACGTTGTACGCCCAACGTATTTCGTTATTTTATATCGGTAATACCCGATAGCGTATCAGGCGACGCATTCCGCTTGTTATAAGGTGTAGCTCACCTTACTACGTATGGTGTAGTTCTCCGATACGCCTTTTATGCAAGTCGTAACCTGTGGCATCCCGCTTTCAGTCGCTTTGGTGTTTTGTGACGGGGCGGCTCAAAGGTTTAACCGAAAATCTGTACCCGTCTGCGCTTGTGGGCTCTCGGTACTTTGCAACCTTACGTGTCAGCTTCATACTGAACTCGCCCTATGTAGATTGAACTCGCTCTAAAGTATTCGTTGCATATAAGACGGTAGCCATTTGCCGAGGAGCTGGTCTATTATATCAACGGCATAATATCTTTCGCTCGTAGTGAATACCGCTGCGGAGTAAGCGATTGTAGCGAGGTCATGTATTAACAGCCATCTGTCTCCGGCTCGCATTTGTTGAACGGCATTGTCTACTTCTACGCCTCCTGTCCACTCGCCGTTAATATCGTGATTATCCCATATATGTACAAGATGTTCAGCGAAGTTTTTCTCGCCTATTCTCTTGTACTTTGTATCGAGGATTTCAATTCGGGTTGATTTGCTGCTCAAACTACTTCTGCTTATAAGGTGATATAATAAATTCTTTCGGAAAGCCTTCGAATGGGTCGTTGGCAACACATTGTATAGTGCAATCGTCGCCGCTCAGAAACTCTTCAAGCTTTTTGTCGAATCCCCAACCGTAGACAGACTCGTGGGTGTTGATTACTTTAACGCTTTTGCCCTCGTAAAGCTGAGCTTCTACTCGGTCAATGAGCTGGTCGTCTACATTGCGTGAAAAAATTGTCTCCATTGTTGTTTATCTATCAATAGTGGAGTGGTTAGCTCCACTGTTACCTTTTCTACTTTGCGATGTACGCTTCTTTCTTTGCTTTGTATGCTTCATGTGCTCCTAAAATGTTGTCCGTGTACTGTTTGAGTTCAGCCTTAAGCTCGTTGTTCACTTTCTCGCTGGAAAGAAACTTTCCGAAGCCGATATAGAACTCTTGACGTGCGTTGCCGTCAATCTCAAACTCGCCCATTGTGCCGACGTTGACTTGAAACTTGAAATATTCTTTCCAACCGTTTTTTACGTCTCGTAAATCATATCCGAAACGAACGGGGAAGCTGTAGCCGAAGATTAAGCTGCCGTCGTTGTCAAGCATTCCAACCTCGAAACCGGTAGAAGTAACATTGTATGCTTCCCACTTACTTCCAAGGACATCATTGACAATGGTGTGTATTTCATTAATAATGTCGTTCTTCCAAGCATTTAGAGCTCCTTTCAGCTCTGCCTCCGCTTCTCTGCCTTCTTCACTGTTTGTGAAGTTGTAAATTCTGCGCTCACGTTCCTGAGCTGCTTCGAGACGCGCCTTGCGGTCTAATTCTTCACTGAGAAGCTGCTCCAACTTCTCTTTGCTGTAACTGTTGGCTGTCTTTTCAGCCATGTGTGCTTTTTCTTCGTCTGTATAGACTCGTCCTTTGCTCATTATGTTGTTAAGCGTAAACACATTGACCAATTCGGTTGCAATTTCAATCTTCTTCATTGTTGTATCTCCTATTTAAAGAGTTATTATTAATTTTACACTCGCAAAATTAATATATTTCTCTTATACAACAAAATAATTCTCGTCTTATCTTTTGAATATTTATATATTTTAATAGAATTAAAATAGGACCACTTTCTCTTTTATAGATTTTAATATTTATATATAAGTTTATCGGCAGAAATCATTATCTTTGCTGTCTGTAATAAGCTATATAAAGCACTATGGTTAGGAATGACTATTATAATATGAATGTGAGGGACGTGCGCAGTGTAACAAAAATGTGTGAGGACAGCGGGGTACAGAGTATCGCCGTTGAAGGTTATGAATGGTTAGTGGCAAAAGGAGTTGCGACAGAAGCCGAATATTTACGTCTTTTGGCGTTTTATCACTGCCGTGGGGACTTATTTAACTTCTATCGCATTAACGCGAGATACCGCAAGATATACGGTTTAAAACGTAACTAAAGGGATTTGGCATCTTCTAAGACTTCCTTCAGTATTTCTTGCATTTTATCGTGCATCCACTTTTGTGTAAGATAGAGGACGTTAAAACCTTTCGTCTCGACAGGCGCAGCGTAATTCATTCCTGCAACGACTATGAGTGTGTAACCTTTAGGCGCAACAACGCTTTTTTCGAGCGCAAAACGTGTAAGATTGTTGGAGACCTGCGATTGTCCTTCTTTCGTTGCGTCAGGTTCAGGTATCTGGCCAATATTTTGGTCAATTAATCCGCCATCCTTGAATAAAGCGTATGATATGGAGTTCTTTAAGTTAGAGGTATGGTCTTTGTAGCCTTTGTTTTCTTTCGCATGGGTAACAGCATCCTCGCCGAGCTGCCTAAGTTCGACATCTAACCTTGCGTTTACCGCTTCTGCCATCGCCGCGAGGCGGTTTTTCAACTCCTTTATTCCTTGTGTTTTGAATTCTGTTTTTGCCATAAATTACTTTTGTGCGAATTTATGGACTTTTGTCGGTTTTTCGAACTATATATTATGAATTATGCAAACAACTATTCTGTTTAGATTGCTCTCTACTTTTTGTGTAGCGTTTATACTGTTCTTCTACCCATACGTTGTCAAGGCCAAACACCTCGGCATAACGGAGAAGTACTCTTTTCATATTCTTGAAGTCTCCACGTTTCTTATATAGTACACGTAAGCGATTGAAAGCGTGGTCAGCTTTGTAGCCTATAGAAATATTCTGCTCGTAAGCATCAATTGCTTTTTCTATATTTCCAGACTTCTCGGCAGCAATACCAATGTTGTTTAGCCGCGCTGTTTCATGCAAGCGACAATTCTCGTCTTGTTTTTCTTTTAAGTCTTTAAGAGCAATTGAAAGAATATCGTCATCAACTTCCCAACTTGTAGGTTCATCGCCCCTCATAAGGCTTCTATAAAATTCGCGTTGGTAAGCCTGCCTAAATTCTTTGCACTGCCCTTTAATCAACAGTTCTTTGAATGTTTCTATAGGAATACATATCTTCATTGTTGTATCTTTATGTGAACTACCCACAAACTAAAAGCTTGTGGGTAGTTTACAAGCGCAAATATTGGTTTTCAATTGCAAAGATAGCGTTTTCTCTCTAATAAAACAGCTTTATCGTTATAAAATTATATATTAGTATGTCCGAAACCGCCTCCACGGTCGTTTGCCATGTCAAGTTCATCAGCCTCAATCATCTCTGTCTCAGGAACACTCACTATCTGCATTTGAGCGATACGAGTGCCCTTTTTTAGATAGACACGCTTATAGTAACCACCGTAGTAATGGGAGTAGTGGGAGTAAAGTAAAACGCCAAGACACCCACGAAACTTCTCGTCGACAAGTCCAGTTATTACATCTGCGTTTATTCTTACATCAAGTTCTTCGCCATCCTGGCCTACAACTGTAGCCTCAATACCTTTTAGCGAGTATCCACTCCTCGAACGTATGAAAGCTGCCATGCCATGTGGAAGCTCCATGCGGAACTTCAAGTCTATGCACTGCCTGCCTATCGTCACATCGGTGTCCTCCGGCACATACACGTCATACGCAGCGTCAAAAGGCGTCGCTTTCTTGGGCATCATAACGCCCTCCAACTTAATCTTTATTTGTTCCATTATTATCTTTGTAAATAATCTTTGATACCGTTTTCCATATACACGAAGAAATATATCCGATAAGATAAGCATAAGGCTCATCGTTGTTGCCATCTAAATGAATACCGAGCTCAGCAAAGATTCCCGTTGCGACATGGGACGCCTCATGGCTGATAATCTCTACAATTTTAGAACCGCCTAAAGTTTTCAAATCGGAAAGCATTACGATAGCAAACCCAAAGTCTTTTGTCCTTTTTTCCTCAACAGAGCAGCAGGTTAGTGCAAGAGTTAATGCAAGACAATCATCCGACAAGGGGCCTTCCAGTTCTTCTTTGCTGTTTTTGTATCGGAAACGTTTTTTGGCTTCCTCAAAATCCGTGCATACCCATAAATTGCAAGGATAAATAGTTAAGTCGTATTTATCTACCATCTTCTTTATTCTTCCAATTGTTATCTTTCTCTTAAATATTACCAAGAATCAAGAATCATATAGAATGAAAATATGAGTGCACAAACAAAAGCCACTGCTATCAACACAAGCAATACATAAGGGAAAAATTGTGCAAGAACAACACTTCCACCAATAGATATTGCGGCGCATACAACAGCCATCCATAAATGTTTCCAATCAACCATTTTCGATATTCTTTAGTTCCACATATAACATATAAATCACCTAATATACCTCCATTCACTATTTGCTGCTCTTTTCCTGGTACCATTCAAAACCATGTGTATAGGAGAGGCTTTTTTAAGTCCAACTGACTTTGCAGCCTGATATACAGAATCAAAAGTTGCGACGACAACTCCTCCTTGAATTTGTTCTATTCCCCTACATTTGGGATTCCGATATTCCTTATAAAGGTCGATTCTTTCTTTTATTGATTTTGGTTCATCAACAGACCACAGATAACCATAAGCCGTTTTCTTTCGTTTTTTTATGCAAGCTGTAATATTACTATGATTTACATTCAATCTTCTTGCGGCTTCCTCGGTATTAGCGAAATGGGTTAACACTTTCCCTTGAAGACTTATTTGTACTATAGGAATAGAATGTGGATTATCCTTTCCAAGCACTCCTTTCATTGAAGGGCGATGTCCTTCAAATTCATAAGAATGTTTGGTGTTGAATGAATAGCTACACCACATTAAATTATCAGCCCGTTCATTAGTCTTATTGGTATCTATATGATGTATCACGGGATAATGATTTGGATTGGGCAGGAAAGTCTCTGCTACCAAACGATGGACCATCTTATGCTTACATATACCATTCTTCGTAAGGTTGATAACGTAATATCCGTCGCTATGCAGATTGCCTTTAGAAATGCTTTCACAGAATGTTCTTCTCCGCCCATCCGAACGGATGACAACCCTGAACAAACGTTTTATTCGTCCAAGATTAGAAACTTGATATAAGGTTTCATAACCTTTTATATCTTTCCAAATTTCTTCCATTATATTTTGTTTTTAAGTTCCATATAAAGCATGGCAGAAGTTATTGCCATGTCAATAAGAGTTGACGTGAGAGGCTCGTCTTTTACCTCGCATTTACCACTTAGGAATATATGCTCGGCCCTCTGCATCTTCTCACTAAGACGGGATAGAGAAGCAACAGGACCATATTTAAGGAAGTTCGTATGCGCTGCATCTCCATAGTCGGCATTCTTCTTGGCGTGAAGGTCTCTCATTTCGTCGAGAACGGACTCAAAGGTGTCGGATTCGATACCTTTTGTCTTGCCATGCGAGTACTCTTTCTCTTTGTTGCTTGCCATCTCTTTCAATCCTTCAGAGAGCTTGACTTCCTCGGGTGTCTTTTCATAGCCTTGGTAAAGGTTGTCAATCTTTATATGGGCGGGGGTGATACATACTCCTGCGTCCAAAGTCTCCTTGTTTGGCCCTACTTTAAAGACACCCTTAAAGCCTTTGAAAAAATCATCATAACCGTCAAGAGCCTCCTTGAGGGTATTGCTCATGCCTTCCCTGTCAATGCCTTTGCAGTCGTCTTTCTGCACAAAGGTCTTTCTGAAAGTGGCATCCTTGTAGAACTGAAAAGTCTTACCCTCTTCTTTCACAACCCATCCGAACAAAGGAATGACGGTCTTAAACTTACGCCCCCTAAGGTCTTCGTAGACTATATTAAGGTTGCCGAAGCCGTCGTCCCGCGTACAACGGGACTTGGTAGTAAGACGGATAAAATTAGAGACTTCTTTCGGATTGTCCCCGTTCCACTGGATAGCCTCTACTGGCGTTTTTCTCATGTATCTCATAAGCTATATCTATAATTGTTTATAATCAGTGCCACAAACCTGCAATCTTTAGCTTGGGTAGTTTACCCTAACACGTTTTTAATTTTATTGTCAATAAACTCATCTGAGGATAATTTCTCTATAGTTTCTTTCATATTAAAAGGAGGAAGTTCTGGATGTTCAGTGGTAATCTTCGCACAGAACATATCCATGATAGCTTTGTAGAAAGGTCGATTTTCCATGTCAGCTATTATAGCTTTATGTTGTTTAAAAGCCTCCTTCAATTCACCATTATCACGGAAGTATCGTAGCACTTCCGTTAATGCAACAACGAACGTTTTGTCGTGCATCGGATTGCTCTTAATATCTTCTAACTTACTCATTAGAAGAAGTAAGGCTGAATGTAATTGCTCTTTATCCATACTTTATCTATTTATGCCCGAAGGCGTTAAACTTCTTTTATTATGCTGCTTAAATGTATCTAACCATTATTCCTTGTTATTAATAAGCTCATTATAGGCCTTACTCAGTTCTGGTATATGAGAAATCTGATTTAGAAACTCTTTCAGCGAAGTGTAAGTTGTGCCACTGTCTACTGTCTGTTCCCATATATTTTGATTGTTGCGAAAAAATACAGAACTCTTATAGACATACTGCTCTATTCCACTATATGCTGAAAGTGATGTGACCTTCGACAGTATATATTTAACTTTTCCGTCGTTTGTCTCAGCTTCAAGCCCCGATATGGTCCAAATACCTTTCATATAACTAAATGTTTTAGCCAGTTTTCTATGGTTAACTGGAACGAACTTAACGAACGACAAATCTTGTACTCAAAACCTAAACGTTCAATGTCCGACTGAAACGTTTTCTGGTTTTCGCTCTGCCTGCCGGTTTTTGTTTTCATCTCAACAAACAAAACAGCACGTTCGGCGATAATAATAAGGTCAGATACTCCTGCTAATACTCCTGAGCGTTTCATATTTATTGCTTCCAATCGGTTTCTGCTTCCACCATTTGGGCAAGCGAAGATAATACATTCCGGATGAGTCATTCGAAACCATGTAACACATGACGATTGTACATCTTCCTCGATATGCCGAGGCTTTCTCCGAGGCCTGCCTGTTTCTATATATTTCTTTCTAAACTCGTCGAATTTCATGCTTAACTTTTTATAATCTAATTAATACCAGCAAGAGCGAAGGCAGAAGAAAGTATGTACGTGTTGGCAGTTACTTTGTACAGATAACCTTTTTTTGAGATAAATGTAAAACCTTGTGGTACTTCTTTGAGGTTCGAAGCTCCTTTGCTGTCGAAAAAGCACATGAAATGCGAGACTTTTCTGAAAAAACCTCGCATAACCCCGTACTTTACTATCTCAAATGCCGTTTTTACGCACACGCCGAGCTTTTTGGCTATCCCAATGTAGCTAAATCCTTGTTCAACATAAGGACCTTGCCAACCATACACCTTACTCTCACGCATTCCTTTCTTGACCTCGTTTAAGGTCTTTCCATTGTGTGCGCGCTGAAGTTGCAGGTTGGCGTAGTCCTTTTGTCTTTGGATTATCACTATAAGGAGAACATCCAAACCTTTTTCTATCTCCTTTACAGACGTGTAATCTATTGCTGATATATCAATATTGTTTCGATTGCATGATGATTTTATGCGAACGAAAAGAAGATGAGAACCTTCTTCCTTTACAAGACCAAGATTGAGCAAGGTTTGCAACCTTTTCTTTACCGTTCCTTGACTCAACCCTGTTAATTTGCAAATCTTGTACACAGACCAGTCTCTTATAAGAGACGAAGTCGTATGTTCTTTAATATACATGGCAAGGGCAACCGCTTTCAAGATTTCCTTGTGGCGGTACATCTTTAGCAGAAGTCTGACCCTTATATTTTCCATCTATATATAATGTATAAAAACAAAGAAGGCTTACAACTCGACCGGTGAGCGTAAGCCTTCTCTTGCCAATATATTGAGATTGCCGAGGCAATCGTTTCTTGTGCGGATTATGCAAACTTCCGGTCTCGTTTGCTTTACAGTTGCAAAATTATTATTAAATTCTCGTTCAAACAAACATATTCTATTAAAAGATATTAAATACAACAAGAAAATACGAGAAGTATTTTGTTGTTTGCGAGAAGTATATTAAATTTGCGCTTGTAAAATTAATATAAAGAGATACAACAATGACAGACAAAGAATATTGGGCATGTTATAACCCTAAAAATTGGGATAAAGATACATGGATAGGAGGCGCAATGGCAGCAGTTATGTTCGTCTTGAGCTATATCGTAATAAACATATTTTATTAACAGACAATAAGGAGATACAACAATGAAGAAATCAACATTAACGAGGAGAATCGAAAAAGGTCATTTCCGAGGAGTTGCCCTCGAAGTACTGAAAGAGCTTGCTGGTATTAAGAATTACTATCGCATTGGCAAGGATAAGAAAATACGCCCTGCCGGATATACGGGAAGAGGACGCTTCATCTCAAAATTCGACCATTCGGATAAAATAATTGACGCTCTCAATGCTTGTAAGCTAAAGTTCGCGTTTGGCAACGATGCACCACGTGGCGGAGTCAGTGGAAAATACATTATCGTTGAGACAAGGATAACAGATTAACAGTATAACTAAAGTATGCACTGAAAGGCGAGTCATAAAAAAGTTCTCGTTAACATTAAAAAGCACGAGAGTTATTTTGTAATTCGCGAGAATATTATTAACTTTGCAAACGAATAATTAATAACATTAATCATTTAATAGACACAACAATGAGAATAACAACTTTTGGCGAACAGCCAACAGTAGAAAATGCTCCCGTAACGGTTGAGCCAGTAGAGGTAGCAGATGCAAGTCAGTTCCTCGATTTCGAGAAAAGTAAAGTGCAGACGATTACCTTACAGCAGTTAGAGGCAACGATGCACGAGAACAGAGGCGACGATAACACCCCAATGCACGGCATCTATCACTTCGCTCTTATACATCAGTTGCTCGATATGTGCGAGAAGCATGGGTATGACACTGAGGTCTACGACCTCTTTGCGACGAATAACAAGGACAAGCAGACACCGGGCGTATCGCTCAACGATAATCTCCAAGAGAAGTACGGGGCAAGAGCTATTAAAGCAACAACACTCCGCCGAGTGTATGCAAATATCCGTATCAAGAACTTCGACGATGACAGCATGACAACAAACCTTGCTCTTTCATACACACAGAAGGGCATTCAGGTGGGTTTCGGCACGAATGTCAAAGTCTGCCATAATCAGAATATGCTTGGCAACGGTTGCTTCGCAAGCGACTACACAACAAAGAACCATTACGCTAACGACCCGTTCAGAACCGACCTTAGAGGTATTCTTCAGAAGGTCGAAACGTGGCTCACAGATGCTGAGCATATCGTTATCTCAGACCGAGAGGAAATTGAGCGAATGAAGAAAGCTATTATTTCGCCGGAAGACCTCTACAAGATACTCGGATTGCTCTTCACTATCCGAGTGGCGACGGACACAGATGTTAAGAAGATTAAGTACAAAGGTGATATCTACCCACTTAATCAGGCACAGCTTGTCAAGTTCGACACAAATCTGCTTGTTCAGCAGAAAGACAAAGGTCAGATTACGGCATGGGATTTCTATAACGCTGCCACAGACCTTTATAAACCTAAGACGTGTGAGCAGAACGCAATACTTCCGCAGAACATGTCAATGTACAGATTTATGAACGAGTACGGACTCTACTAAAACGCAAAATCTCGGGCGTTTTCATTGTCGGCTTATAAAATATAAAGGCGAGATGAGAAACGCCCGTAGAACCAAAGGAAATAATGTTATTCACAATTTAATCAATATAAATACAATAATGACAGAAATCGCTAAATCGGCCAACAAGAACACAATCGAATATGCAAAGAAGTGGATTGAGGACGGAAAGCCATGCTGCTTCCGCTATGGGTGGGCATGGAAAGGCGCTGGTAGTCGTCCACTCACCAAAGAACAAGCACTGAAGAAACTGCCAGGTTACGCTTTCGGAAAAGGTTTCTATACACTGTCATTTATTAAAATAGATGGTGTAGAGACACTGGAGTTCAATGAACTCTCTGAAAACGATATGTGGTAAAGATTACATTTCTTACGCATTTTCCAAAGGGGACGAAGCTATTAAAATAGTCAAAGAATAAAGTATATGAGTAGTTTAAACATCGACATCAACCTTTTAAAGCTCTCGCGGGTAGGGGTTGCATCAATTCACGGAGTAAGATGTGTGGTCATACCCTGCGAGGAAAACGACATCTACGTTTCGCAGGATAACCAGACAGGTAGAGCCAAAAGTGCGCATTTGCACATTACGGCTTGGGAGAACAAAGACAGGATATCCCAATATGGTAATACGCACTATATTAAGCCTTCTTATTCAAAAGAGTTTAGAACGGCGCACCCCGAAGCAAATCAGAACTCGCCAATCATTGGTAACGGTAAGCCTATCCGGTCGCAAGGTTCTGCTATAAATAATGTTGCAGCACCAACTATTGATAACAACATTGAAAACAATGACGATTTACCATTCTAAATAGATAGCATTATGATAAAATCAGAAACAGGCGACTTCTATGAAGTAGGAGTCAGATACGACAAGACTCAAGAAAATGGTACAAGTAAGAAAGTAACCGAAAAATATGCGGTTGATGCCGTCTCGTTCGGAGAAGCAGAAACGAGCATCGTAAAAGAAATGAGAACGTATATTTCGGGCGAATACAAGCTTACATCGAACTCACTTGCTAATTATCACGAAGTAGTAACAACTGAGGCAGATAACGCTGATAAGTACTATAAGGTACGTGCGGCTTTTATTACATTCGATGATAAGACCCAACGTGAAAAACGTTCAAACACAAACTTCCTTGTTCAAGCATCCTCTTTGCGCAACGCTGTGGATAACTTTGATACATTCATGGGAAGTTCAATGATTGATTATTTTATCGTTTCTGTGCAAGAAACAAAGCTCATGGATATATTCTTCCATGAAGACTGTAGTAACAAAATGCAAAAATGAACACGGAGAAAAAGACACAGCTCATTGAGCAATTACGGACTATCCGCTTCGGTGGTGATAATGCGAAAAGCGTTATCATTACCGCAACAAGCGGTGAGATTGAGATAAAGAACCCAAAGGTGATTAATAATGTCCTCGATTACCTCTTGAAGGAATTAAAAATGGACGTAATCAAAGAACTTGAAGAATGATTAAGAGATACGTGCAGGTAACGATTAAAGCAACGAGACAGACACGCCAGTTCCCTACAATCACAGAGATGTATGCAAAACTTGGGGAAAAGGCTATCGGCGTAACTCGTAACAGTTTATGGAATGCCCTATCAAAGTCTAATGGTAGATTTGAGAATAGGAAAGTGAAAGTAGAATATAGACAAACAAAGAGAATGATATGGAAATAGAAGAATATATACCCGATTGGTTCCCGACCGGTCTTAAAAAATAATCATACACGATGACAGAAGCACAGAAACAGAAAATCATAGACCTATACCCGACGCACTCAGCAAGTGAGATTGGTGATATTATCGGTTTGAATAGAAGTCGCGTTAACGCTTTTGCAAGTAAGTACGGCATCAAGCACACCGAAGAGGCATGGAAGCGCATCAAGCATGATAAGGCGATGAAGGGTGTCGCGGCACATAAAGCCAAATCTTGGCAGTGTGCAGCTGATAAACGTCGTCGGACTTACAAGATGGAAATGCTAAGATTGCTCAGCGGGCAGGAGAAGCAGACCAAGATAATTATTTCTGTGCTTTCTTACAAATGCCGCCGGAGGATGATTATGCTTTGCAATACGTTTAATTACTTCCGTGATGAAGATATTAATAAGGCCGTCGTGTACTACGATAAGGAAACGAGGCGCAGTGCAAGAGCCGAGAAATATGCGACAGAAAAGTATGGTATTAAATTTGTCAATGCAGAATGAACGAGGAATATCTATTAGAGGTTATCCGAACCATAGAAGGAGGAAACAGCATAAAGCACATATCGCCATCCTACGCTTCAAAGAATGATATTATGCAACGTATCTACGAGGATATGCGAATTGCGTTAGGCTCTTTGCTCAAACAAGGCAAGATTGACTACCACAAGACGCTTAATTCTTGGGCGGTTGAGGAGAAGAAGTAATGCCATGCCACTTTTGTTTATACGCCGACATTTGCGTGATGTTGGCGTTTTTTTGTTTATGCGTATATTTGCCCAGTGAAAGGAAAACAACGCGTGATACGCAAGAATATGGCGCATACAAGGCAGAATTACAATAAAAAGACACCCGACGAGAAGCGCATTATTCGTCAGCACTTCCGGGCGATGGGCGAGAGACGAAGGAAAGCTAAAATGACTTTTGAGACAGAAGACGACGCATGGGAGTTCGTCAATGCCCATTGCCTACATAGTCTTGTTGTCTATCAGTGCCGTTTCTGTGGAAAATATCACTTCGGACACGCAAAAGACGAGAGCAATGGGCAAACCAAGTGATAAATGGATAAGGCAGCGACGTGCCGAACTTTCTGCCAACACGTCGGCAGCGGAAAAGGCGGCATTCCGAAACATTGTCAGCCTCGGTTACAGGCCCGTCAGGCAGTACCCCGTGTGGACGAAACGAAAGATTTACTTTGCTGACCTATATATCCCGTCGTTGAGGTTGATAATCGAGATTGACGGCGGCTATCATACTACAGCAAGACAAAAACGACTCGATGGAAACCGAAGCAACGGGCTTTGGCGGCTCGGCTATCATGTAGTCAGACTAACCAACCATGACGCACGCAGTATCTCAAAGATAAAGGCTAAAATTCTCTCGATTCGTAGGAAGATACATTAAAAAATATAAAAATACAATAGAATTACGAGAATTTATTTTGAGCATTACGAGAAGTATATTAAATTTGCACCAACAAAATTAATAAACGAGATACAACAATGAGACACAACAATTTACTTACAGAGAAAGTTTTCGCACAGGTTGAAAAGAATATCAAGACTGTGCTTAGTAACACACGTTTCTTCTTACGCAATTTCGGAGATTGGAACGTTCAGTTATGCGTTCCTTGCTCAGAGTTCAAGGGCTGGGACAACGGCTCAATCGTAGAGCGTTTCGGTAATGAGATGTCGAAACTCGGAGAGATGGATAAAAACAGAGCAATGTTAAACTTCTTCTCATCAGTATTCATGGATAGTTACGAAAAAGGCGTTGTGAGCTGCGGATGTTCGCAGTACAAGCTCATCCGTACAGAACGTCTTGACGCTTATCGCAGAGAAGTTCTCGCAGTCAAGGCAGCAGTTGAGAAATTGGGTTACACAATCAAGCCTTACGAGCCGAGCTTCGAGCATCTGTATGTCTACAATGAGCCGTACTTCAAGAATGGATATTATATCACGATGCTGCTCAAGTCAAAAGAGCTTGAAGAGTGGCGGGATATGATGTATCAAGGCTACTCGCAGTCCGACGAATGCCGTTTGGAGCATGAGATGGAGCGTCGGGCAGAGATACAGTTTGAAGATATGATTATGGGCACGCAAAACCTATAAAAAGTTTATTCGAAGGTAGCGCATATTACCAATGAGGTAATAGACGGGGCAAAAAATAGCCTTGATTAACACCAAATAAGCCTCTGGAGGTTGCGTTTAATGGTCTTTAATTGTCACTTGAAAACAGACAATTAAAGACCATTTTATTTTTGCTTTATTTTGAATAGAAAAAAGCAAGCTAAGAAGTAACTATAATGACATACAGAAAACGGGGCAAAATCCAAGTGATATAGCCTTAGTTGATAACGTTTTTAAATAACCCTACATTACCCCTACATTACCCTACAATGGGCCATTGTAGGGTTTTCTTATATCCTTTCATATATACCTTTGCACTTGTTATCTGATAACACAAGTTAAACGAGGCAAAGGATTTACAGACGTGTTTACCCAGAGCCTCTTTGTTGAACGCTCTAAAAATAAAGAAAATGAGCAAAGAGGAAATTACACAGATTACCAATTTGGTAACAGACAACACCTTATTTTGTACAAAAGAGGTGCTTACAAGCGATGAGGCAGCACGTTATATGGGTATTTCCAAAAGCTACCTCTACAAACTTACAATGAGGCAGCAGATACCACACTACAAGCCAATGGGCAAGATGTGTTATTTTAACCGTGCTGAGTTGGAAAAATGGTTGCAAAACAACCGAGTTGCAACGGATGAAGAAATAAAGGAACGTGCCAACAACTATTGTTTGAAAGGAGGTAAACGATGATTTTAACCGATTACTACAAGTTTGAGCGTTTGTCAACCAAAACTAAACATAGAATGGATTGTACCGTTTCAACACATTGTTACCCAGAGTTTGAAAACAAGGCAGCGACAAAAGCAAGTAGAGCTACCAAGAAAAGAGATACCATTAATGTTGGGGAAATTATTTTCATGGGTAGTTCACAAAATAATATATTTAGATAGAGAAACGCCCGTTGAAGCAAAGCAAACCGCATCAACACGGTTTGCTTTGCTTTTTGTTTATTCAAAAAATAATCAAACAATAATATTATTCTCCTTTTCTATTTATTTTTGCTCTCGTAAATTTATTAACGCAAAAAGAATAGGAAGATTATGACAATTAATGAAAGAGTGCTTGCTGCTATGAAAACGTCGTATGCGAAGTACGGTTTCAAGAAGGATGAACTCTCCAAGTTGGCACAAGTCATTACAAAAGGCGCAAACCTCACGGACGATAGCAATGAAGAGGATATTACTTCCGCTGTTACAGCAAACGAGGGTTACGCACAAGTTATGCAATCAGTTTACAACCGCGGCGTGTCAGAGACAAATGATAAATATCGGGACTACATTCCGAAGCCAAAAGAGTCTACTGAGCCTCCTACATCGACTACTGAGCCGAAGCCGAATGACAACAAACCATCATTCACGCTTGACGATGTGAAAAAGCTTGTAGCAGACGGCGTGGCAGCAGGGTTAAAGCCTTATAAGGAGCGCGAGGAAAAGCAGAGGTTACAAAGTGTTCTTACAAGCAACGCTAAACTGAAAGATGTTCCTAAGAAATTTATTGAGCGTTACCATCTTGACAAGGAAGAAGACTCCGACGCAGTGGCTGACAGCATCGTTAACGACTGGACGGAACTTAAACAAGGCCTCGTACAGAGCGGCCAGTTCGTAGCTGCACCGAAGAAAGGCGAGGAAGGAAGTGAAGACGAGGACTTCCGCAAGATGATGGGGGACAGCGCAAAGCGCATACAGGAGCAGCAAAAAGACAACGCTACTGCAACTGAGCCTCAGAAGTAAAAATCTCGTCTTAGTTCAACAAACAAAAAAGAAAAAAATGGCACAGAAACAAGGTATGTTCTTCCACAAGAGCGTCGCAACCGATATAAAGGAAGGTGCATGGTGGGAGGAGCATTGTGTTCGCAGACAGGGCGGTTATGACCTTGATAAGTCTAACCTCCCAGATAGTTTCCGTTGGCTCGCAAAAGGCACAGTGCTGAAATTTAACAACGCTACAGGTAAGGCTGTTGTCGTGAAATCAGCAAAAGTTGCCGAGACGGCATCTTCGGGAGCAACATCTATTAAGGTTTACGACACCGGAGTATTAAAGGTTGGCGATACTCTTAGCGGCAACAAGATTACTGCTATCGCAAAAGCAGACGGAGTGGCTACATTAACAGTAGCTGCGACGAAAGCGACAATCAACGCTGGCGATGTACTCACAGATTACGACAAGGCTAAAGACACGCTGCTTGGTCTTGCCTATGAGACAAATGACCTCCGTGATAATGACAACCCATTCGTTACTCCTACACTCGAAGCAATAGAGATTGAAGCGGACACACTTCCTATCCCAGTAAACGCTGACATTATAGAGGGTCTGAACAAGCCGGGCTACGGAAAGCACCTCTTCCGCATTAAGTAGATTCAATTCTTTTTAAGCAACAACGCAAATACAAAATTATGGACAGCATATTGAAAAGACTCCAAGAACCACAGAATTTCGATGCTTTCGTGAACGATTACATGAAGACCTCGACGTACAAGGCTCTTTGGAAAAACGAAATATCGCAGGTTGACTACTGTGCCGCCCGTGTCTATCAGCAGACACTGGCTGAATATCAGGCTGCAATCGCCGGCTCTGTTATTGCAAAGAACGGAGAAAAGCCGGTGCATCAGATGCCTACTATTGGCGAGTTGACAGGCTCTATAGGTCACTATGGCGACCAATGGGAACTTGACGCAGACTATCTTGACCAGATTGACTATCTCGAAGGCCGTCTCCGCAACTCTGACCCTAATTATACTCAGGCAAGCCGTCAGAAGGACTACGACAAGCTGATGACATTCGCTTTCCGCCCGTTCGAGCGTGCGACTATAGCACCACACAAGCGGCTTGATATTCTCTATTTCGAGGGCTTATTCAACGGAACGCAGACCGTTAACAGGGTCAATAACAGTCGTGCTGATATTTCTTACACTTTCGACTTGGAAGTTAAGAAGTTTAAGGCAAAGGTTGCAAAGTGGGGCGAAGCCAAGTCAACGCCTATCGACGATATTGCCGCAATACAAGAAGTCGCCGAGAGCCTTGGCCGTGATATTCTCCGTATTCGCCTCTCAAAGTCTACATTCCGCAAGATGTGCAAGAGCGACCAGATTGCAAAGACGTTCAAGCTCAGTCTCGGCTCCGTTCGTGTCGACCAGGCTGTGCCACTTCTTTCTGTTGGGCAGGTCAACTCTTACCTTTCGGGCGTCGAACTACCAGAGCTCACCATCGAGCCTAATCGCTTCGTAACGTTGCCTGACGGCTCTAAGTTGAACATAACACTTTCTGACCGTGTTGTCTTCCAGTGCGCGCCTACGGTGGCAGTCATGAAGATTGGCGACCCGGTGGAGTTGCATCACGCGCGTAACGGTAAGGTGTACTCTAACCACGACGACAACCTTGTCGGCTATTGGGAGGACAGCACAGGCTATCATGTTGACTACGATATGTGGGCACAGCCCGTGTTCAACGGCATCAACGACTACTTCATCCTTAAGACAGACGAAGTAGAGTCGTAATCTCTAACGATTGACAAAAGAAGTCTCATATATAGTTAAGAACAAGCGGAAATGACAAACCGAGAGGCTATAAGCACAGAAATAGAGCCGTATTCACTCTCTGACGAGGCTTACGAGGCAGCTTTTATAAAAGCAAAGTCTCACTTCGGTATCAACGTCGGTGTAGACGACGAGTACACACCGGATATGATACAAGCAGTGGCATACGCTGGCATGATATGTCTCGCAAAACTTCTAACGCTTACCAACGAAAACATCGGTGGCGTATCGCAGTCCTATAATACAACTGCGGTAAAGAGTGCGATTAAGGCACTTGCCCAGTCTACTGGTTTGTCGGCTTCGCTTGTACTTGACGATGATTCCGACGATTACGATGTTACAGCTCTAAAGGTTTGGTGATATGAATTTCGAAGATTCATTGAAAGTATGCGCAAAGGTCTTCAATCTTGGCTATTTGGAGATTGGTGGCAAATGCTATCTGATGAAAGATGATGGCTCTATCGATTTCGATAATGGGCAGAATGAACCACACACTACATTCGATGAAAACGGCGATTCTTTACAACCATGCACAATTAGATATATAGATTTCGGTAAATGTATACTGCTGCCAAATACTAAGGCACGTTCTATAACTTTAGTCGACGGTCGAAAATTTGTGTATTCATACGAGGTTATAGCGCCTCTTAGCAAAAGAGGTTACCTATTAATTCCGAGAGAAGGAGATAACGTATGGATTACGAAGAAAGATGGAACGATTGATAAAGAGATGGAAGTTAAAGGCTTTGTTACATATAAGAGACGTTATATAAAGCTGTGGCTCTAATAAGAGGGAGAACAAGGGTGTGAAGCTTTACAAAGGAGGCTAAACGAGAAAAAGGAGCGGCTTACAATCTTAGAGAAGAGATGAAGAAAATACTCGAAGATGCAATAGATATAATCAACTCAAATGGCTTATGATGATACTAGGCGATGATGCGCTCACGGCTCTGTATAGATTCCTTGTTTCCAAAAACAAAGAAATAGGACTTGGGAAAGAACGATTCTTCAAGTACGAGGTATCAGAGAAACTTTCTCCAGGTGATTACATTGCCATAAATCATCTCCCCTTTGTCTATGATAATGTTGTTAATGAGGGCGTAATTAATGTGAATATTCATTGTCTTAAAACAGCACAAAATCTGCCCGATACAGTAAAATTAAAGGGATATGTGCGTAGAATTATGCAAATTTTGAACGATAATGAAATCTATATCGGGGGATGTTACTTCAATCTCTATGCTGTGTCAAGGCCGACAAAAGATAATGATGATACATATTACGTAAATATGAAATTTAATGTAACGTATAATAACTTAAAGGAATAAAATATGGCAAAAAATGGAGTATTCGGCATAAAGAGTTTCTCTTTTGCTGACTGTGTGGCTAACGGTGGCTATCCAACATCGTTTGCAAATACTATAAAGGCTATTGTCACAGGAAGCTTGACATTTAACGACCAAGCAGCCCAAACTTCCGATGTAGAGATTGAGGATTCAGAAGACCCATACGCGGTACTTACGTCAAGTGCTGCAACAAAGGGCTTCACTATACAGACCTACGACTTATCCAAGGAGAATTTTGAAAGCCTCCTTGGATATACGGCAGATGAGAGCAAGTGGGAGAATGAAGCTCCAACGGAGAATGAATGTTATAAAGCTATTCAGATAGTGACAAAGGACTTGGACGACATCCCATCTAAGACGTTCCAATGGTCGAAGATGAAGCTCACTATCACCCGTAGCGGTTCCATAGGCAAATCTGGGCTTCCTAATCTTAATATCGAATGCCGACAGATGGCCGTGTTTGACTCCAAGGGCGATAAGGTTAGCGGCCATCGCTGGGCTCTGACTTCCGATGTAAAACTTGGATAAAAAGCAAGTAAAAAGTAAAATATCGCAACGGCGGTGAGGCGACAGGTGTTCCCCTAAGCCACACCGCCGTTTTACATTATAGAAATGAATACGGGAGATAAAGAAAAAATTGCAAAAACTCTAAGTGAAGCAACAGTTAAGATTAAAGTAGGGAAATTTTCGTTCAAGGTGAAACCTCTTACCTTAATGCAGATTTATGAGATGGGCGTTTATGCAAACGATATGCCCGAACCATCTTGGCAAGGCGGTGAAAAAATCAATATTATTCAAAAGCTGTTTGAGCGCAACAATGATGCGCGTTTAATGTGCGAAATATTCATTGTTTGCGCATTCCGCAAGACATGGGCTCGCAAGCTATGGCACAGGTATATCTGTAAGCATTTGGATATTGTTGCATTCAATGAACTTGTAAAGTTTATCAGCGGTTCTTTTAATGCAAATTTTTTCTTAACCTCTATCACTTTCCTGACCCAGACAAAAATAATGACGGAGCCGAGAACGACTCCCCTTGGGCAACAATCGGAGGAGTGATGAAATATTTTCGTATGAGTTACGAGGAGGTCGTATTTAATCGCTCATACCTAACGATAATGTTACTTAATCGCTCCATTCCATCTTTCAAAGTGGATGAGAAAGAAGCGACCAGCGGAAGTGGTAAAAGTAGAGATAATGAGCTTAGATTAGCTCAAAAGAAATATCATAGAGTTGACAAGGCTATTCATGCTAATGACTTCTTTATGGATATGATGTAAGAAAATAAAAGATAGCAATATGGCAGCAGAAGAGATACTTGGCATCAGCGGACAGATGGATATTTCCGATATTCAAGCATCACTTGATAAGCTTTGTGATGGTTTAAACCGTGTCGGCGTTGATACAGAAGCCTTATCTAATAGAATGAATAAGGCACTTAACGATGTGGCGCAATCCGATGAAGACCTTGCGACAAAGACCACCAAGGCTATGCAGGTTCTCAAATCTGCTATGGATGAAGCTACTAAGGGGATTCAATTAGTACCTGAAATGATTGATACCGCCAATAAACGAGTTGAAACCATTGAAGGCACTATCGGTAAACTTAACGAGCAGTTAGCTAAGACTGAAAAAGGTTCAGAGGCATTCGATTCGCTTACCAAGCAGATTGATGCTCAAAAGCATTCTTTGGAACTTGCGAAAGGTGATGTAAAAGACCTCGTTGAATCTTATGATGGGGTTAAAAATTCTATCTCTCAGGTAAATGGTGCATATCAAGCATTAAGTGCTTTTTCTGTTGCAAGCACGAGTGCAAATAGTGTTCAGTCTGCAACAAATGTTGCTGTAGGGGCTACGGCAGCAACGGCAGCAACCGCTACATCAGCAGAAGCAGCGGCACACGTGGCTAATGCCGAGGCAGCAACACAGAATGCAGAAGCCGAGAATCAGAATGTAGAAGCAACTAAAAATCTGACAGAAGCCTTGCAGCAGTATATTTCTGTTGCTTCGGGTCGTGCTGAGATTGAACGAATGCAATCTGAAAATTCAAAGGATTTACGTTCGGACATTAAAATGTACGAGGAAAGTATCAAAGAGATACAAGCAACACTTGATGGTACAGATTTTGCGAAGAAAATATCTGATGCTTCTGATGCAATAGCCAAGCAGCAGGAGAAAATTGAAAAGTATAAACAAGCCTTAGCTAACCTTACTCCAGACGACAACGCGACTGGAGAAGGCACTAACTATTACAACAATCTGATAAATGAAGCTCAGCAGAAGATTGCAGACTTGCAATCGCAAATGGAAAACTGGCAAGATACTCAGCAACGACTTAATGCCGATTTAGAAGAATATAACACTTTGCTGGGCGCGGCGAAACAGATACAAGGCGGCGAAACTATAATACCTACTGAACCGCAGACACAGAGCGTATCAATAGATGTAAGCAGTACATCGTTAGACGACCTACGTTCTCAGCTCAGCGACAGCAAATCTAAATTGCAAGACTTACAAGCAGAAGCTGATAAATTCAATGGCAAGTCTCTTGGCGATACTCAAAAACAGAAGCTCAACGAGCTTAATAGCAAGATAGATGAAACGAAAGATAAGATACAAGCTCTGCAAAATGCGATAAAAGAAAAGAACGAAGAAACATTTATTGGCAGATTTCGCAATCAGCTTTCTGAACTAAAAGATAAGGTTGAAGAGTTTGGCAGCAATGTCAAGTCTAAAATTGAAGCTCCATTCACTGCCTTAAATGACAAGATAGGCAATAGTAGCTTCGGGCAACGTTTTTCCGCAGAGTTCTCGCAAGTCAAGGCTGGTATGGAGGACTTCAAAGATGGTGCGATTAATGTTATCACAGCAAATGGGAAGTTACAAGAAAATTTTGGTAACCTTACTAAAGCTATCGGAGGATTTGGGCTACCTCTAAGCGGCGCACTTTCAGGTATAAAGGCGGTTACAAAAGCATTATGGGGGATGTGTGCAACACCTGTGGGTGCGGTGATTGCTGCAATCGCCCTTGCTTTTAAGGCGGTGCATACATGGATGACTAAATCCGCAGAGGGTCAGAAGGTCTATACAAAACTGATGGCTTACTTTGGTTCTCTTGCTAAGTCTATCACAGATATTGTGATTATCTTCGGAGAATACCTGTACAAGTGCTTCACTAAGCCAAACGGCCCTCTTCGTGACTTCGGTAATAACTTCGTGAAAACGTTTAAAACCGCAGTTAAAGCAGCGGTGAACCTTATTGGTGGCCTCGGGACGACTATTAAAGGTGTATTAAATATGGATTGGGACACCTTTACTGCTGGTCTCAAAAAAACTTGGGATGGAATTAAAGGTGCTGGCGAAACTGTTATTGGCGCATTCAAAACGAGTATGTCAGGTGCGATAGGCGTAGTTAAGACCGCTTATGATGCTTTTGCTAATGATGATTTATCAAAAAAAATGATGCCTGTTTTTAGTGGAATGCTATCAAAGGCAGAGCAAGCGGCTTCCCTCGCAGGTAAGATTCAGGAGACGCAGATTGCTATAAATAAGAATAAGGTAACTCAGCTCAAACTTGATGGAAAAAATGCCGAGGTAAGAAATAAAATATATACCTTACAAGGAAAGGAGAAAATCGCTGCAATTGAGGAGGCAAAGGCTCTTGTTAAGCAGAAATACGATTTTCAGATAAAGCAGCAGCAACAGCTCGTTAAGTTACATGAAAAGCAAGCTAAATTGCATACACAATCTTTGGAGGATATTGCCGCAGAACGTGAACTTAGAATGCAGGTTCTTAGAACGCAAGTTCAACAGAATAGTGAACAGAGAATGCTCATCAGACAAGAAGCAGCAGCAAAACGTTCTCTTGCAAACAAAAGTAAGACCGATGCAAAGAAGGATGCTACTCAACAGAAGCAGATTAATTCAGCAGAAGGGAAGCTTGATGATGTCATCTATAAGAATGCTTACGAAAGAGCAAAAGCTTGGCAATCTTTGGAACAAGAAGTAACCGATGCAAAGATTAAGGCGATGAAAGAAGGCGAAGAGAAGGTCATTGCCGAGCACAAAAGAGAGCTATCCAAAGAGATTGAGCAGATTGAAGAACGAAAGAATGCAGCTATCAAGGCAGAGCGTGACCGACAGAAAGCTGAATTTGACGCACAGCAATCGGTTATAAAGGCAAAGGGTGGCAAGGCTGAGACTTGGAATGATAAGGAACATCTTGATTCAAAGAATATTAAGAAGATTACCGAGCAGTATACCATCATTGAGCAAAAGACTGTAGAATCATATAATAATGAGATTTATGCCGATGAATTGAAATCATATCGTGAATACCTGAAGGAGTATGGCGACCTCGAACAGCAGAAGTTCGTCATCGTTGAGGAGTATAATGAGAAAATCAAAGAAGCAAGGGCAAAAGGTAATCTTTTCGAGGAAGCAAAGTTAAAAACTGACCTTGGAGAGCAGCTAAAGAAACTTAATTTCAAGGATTTCAAGGATTCTATCAACTGGGATTCTGTTTTCTCTGATATGGGGAGATTGAGCAAATCTTATCTCGAAGAGCTAAGAAAAAAGCTCAAAGACCTTCTCGGTTCGGGTACTCTTGATATTGATGATATGAAGGTTGTGTCTGAACAAATTGGTAAGATTGATAATGCAATTTCAGAGCAGACCGATAAGTGGGGATGGTCTAACGAGAAGGTGCGTGAATATAATCGGCTCTTGCAAGAAGCTACTGACGCACAAGAGCGTTTAAAAAAAGTCACAGTTGAGCAATTTAGCGCACAAGAGCAGCAGTTTTTTACGAAATTTGCTATCCAGAAAGTCTTTGCGGAGACGGGAGTATCTGTAAGTACCGATAAGATAACTTCTCAGAATAAGAGCACACTCTTCAATGAGAATAAGACAAACCTCAGCAATAAACAGCTTGAAAAATTAAAGAAACTCTTTGATGAGCTCGCTATTTCTGAGGTAAAGGTCGGAAAAGCAACAAAGGAAGTAAAGAAGGCACAGGAGGATGCAAATATATCACAAAATAAGGCAAGAAAGTCCATTAAGGAGATTGCTAATGAATGGGCAGAAAGCATCGGTAACGTTGCTAAGAAGCTACAAGAAGCAAGCGAATTAATTGATGCTCTCGGCTTCGGTGATTCAGAGCTTGGGAAGAAGCTTAAAAGTGGTGCAGACGCATTCAATAAGGGTTCGCAAGCGGTATCAGACTTTGCTACGGGCAACTATATCGGGGCAGCTATCAAAGGCGTAAGTGCTATCAAATCGCTTGGTAGTGCTCTTGGTATCGGTAATGGAAGTAATGCGAAGGAGGTTGCGGAGACTACTAATCGCCTTACGGAATCAAACGAGCGATTACAATACTCTATTGAGCAGTTGAAGAGTTCGATTGATAAGACTTCGGGAATGAGTGCCGTCAGCAATTATCAAAAAGCCTATGATGCACAGAAGCAAATCTATAAGCAGAGTATGGAAATTCTACAATCGCAGATGGGTTATCACGGCGCGCATCACTCTAACGCTTACTATTGGAATCTGTCGGCGCAAGACTATGCTGCTATCAATCGCACGTTAGCACAGCAATCAGCGATAAGAGGTGGTTATGTTAATTCTACGATAAACAAGGTAAGCTCTTTGGAGGATATTTATAAGCTCACTCCAGAGCAGATGAAGGATATTCGCACATACAACCAAGATGTATGGAAGAATATGACTGACCAGGGCAAGTATGATAAAACAGAGTATTGGGAGAACTATACCAACCTTGCTGAGAAGCTTGAAGAACTGACTGATAAAATCAATCAGAATCTTACGCAGACAACCTTCGATTCGTTAAAGGACAACTTTATCAGCAATCTTATGGATATGAGTAAATCGGCGCAAGATTTCGCAAATGATTTCACAACGATGCTCAATAAGTCTATGCTTAACTTTGCCGTTGATGACCTTGCTAATAAGAGACTTAAAGCCCTTTATGGAAAATGGGCAGATAAGATGAAGCAAGGACAGCTCTCTAATGACGATTTGGATATACTTAAAAAAGAGTATGATAATATCGTTAATGAAGGTTTGAAGATAAGAGATAATATTGCTGCAATAACAGGGTATAAAGAGGCGCAATCTCAGCAGACAGCAACGGGTAAAGGTATCGAAGCTATCACCGCAGACCAAGCAAGCAGCCTTATCGGTATCGGTTATGCGGTGCAGATTGCCCAAGAGCAAGGTAACGAGGTGCGTAAAGCTATCGCCGTTGATGTTTCTTTTTTGCGCATCTTTGCCGAACAGACATATAATAATATCTCAGAAATGCGAGATATTCAGTATCAGGGGTTAGAGCAGTTGGAAGCAATTAATAAGAATACCGCACCTATTATATTGATACGTGAGGATATCGCGAATATGTATAAATTAATGAAGGATAAGTATTAAGTTATGAAGAATGATGCTTTTGTTAAATTGGTCGATGAAGCGGATTCCGCTTACGTTGACCTTGATACTTTCGGTATTACATTGGTAAGGGGTTGGCGAGAAGCCTTGCTGACACCGGCACCAGTAAAAAGCTATGTGACGAACAATAGCCGATTAGAGCATGGACAATCGGTTATCGCCACATCGAAGTATGCCAAGAAAGATAAGCGTGACGTAAGTATCTCTTTCTTTCTTGAAGGCAATTCGCAAGAAGATTATTTGAAAAAATACGAGTCTTTCTTGGATAAGATAGCTTATTCGGGGCAATTTTGCCTGAAAGTACCTTGTTTAAGACGTGTATTCAAGCTTGTTTATTCACAGTGCTCGCAATTTGGTGATTACGGTCTGAAAAAGGGTAAATTTACAATCAAATTCACGGAATCTAATCCAAATAATAGAATTAAGTTATGATTGACATATATGATGTAGAAGGTAATGTGCTGATGCAAGCAGAAATTACCAGCTCTGCTAAACGAGAGGAAGAGTTGTCCAAATCAGACTATATCTCACTCTCTTGGAATAGTACCGAGAAGGTAATTTTGCCAGTTGGCGCATATATCAATCATACTTATAAGATAGATAAAGTAAGAGAAGTTACCCGCCAGTTTCTCCTCTTGGAAGCATACGAGCCGACACAGACAGATGAGATGTCTTGGAAGTACACGCCTGAATTTCAGCACCCTAAGATGATACTCTCCAAGGTGCCTTTCTACGTGCGCACAAGAAACTCGCAAGATGAAGAAATTAAACAACATGTCTGGTCGTTTGTCGGCACGATGCACACAATTGCCGAGCAGTTGCAGGATTTCTTAAACAAAGAAGTTAAGTTTGGGAACGCTGGATGGACGGTACATTACGATGAAACGAACTCGAACACAATCAATGTGTCGTTTAGCGATAACGATTTTATATCTGCACTGTCTGCTATAGTAAATGCCATAGGAGATAATTGCGAATGGCACATTGACTATGATGATGAAATTATCTACATCGGTAAGGTCTTAATTGGCGCGACTCCTGTCGTTTTAGAGGTTGGAAAGAATGTAGGTGTACCAAGTATCAATATTAGCAAAGAAGGCTACTATAACGCTTTCTCTATCTTCGGCGGTACAAGAAATATCACACAAGTAAATAGCAAAGGTGAGAATGTTTCATCTGGCGATATTCGTCTGCAATTAGATGAAGGTAATGGTACTATAACTATTGATGGTAAGGAATGCCCCTACTCTATTGACAAGTATTCAACCTTTGACCTTAGAGCGGATAAAGCGAAAGAACCTCTCTTTACGAAGGTGCTTGATTTTTCTCAGATTTTTCCTTCGCTCAACACTTATGTATATAATGTGCGTGGGCGAGTTAAGTATGTGCTTGATAAAAACAATGAGAAAATTCCTATCTCATACAATACAGATGATTCTGTTAAGGAATACAAGACCTTCACTATATGGTATATGAGATTGGCTTATCCTACAACAGAAAAAGTAGAAGGAAAGAAAATTATCAATACAACTATTGACGACGGTGTTACTCATTATTGGTATGACTTCGAGATTACCGATAGCTTGCTCGTTAATGGTAAGAATATTGGGTGCTCATTTGAAGCTAACTTTAATAAAGACGCTCTTCCCTCTCCGCTCGCAGGTCGTGGCTCTAACGGTAGTTATGTCGGTTTTGAACTTACTTATCACAGAGATGCTTCTTCTTCACATTCCTCGGATGACGTAAGTGACAAGGATTTCGCTGTGCTTGCTGGTGATTATGAAATCGTTTACCAAGAAGATAACGACCTTATTATACCAACAAATGTAGCGGAAATGATTGTGCCTAAGGGAGAGACATTACCTTCATTGAAGTGCAATATTACGGTACTCTATAATATTGCAATGGCTGATAGCATCTATATTAAAGACGCACAACAAAGGTTGCTTGACGCTGCAATACAAGAAATACAAAGATTACGGTCTGACTTAAATAACTATACCATTAAATCTTATCCGCAAGTATTCGTCGAGCAAAATCCTTGCTTGCAAATCGGACAGAAAGTAACCTATGATGATGGTAATGGATATACGCTCAGCACTCGCGTCTTAAAGCTATCGACTAATATTGACTATGACTTCATACAGGAAATTACGGTAGGAAATCAAGCTATAAAAGGCACTATTACGCAACTCAGAGATGATGTACAAAGTATTATAGCAAGTGGAGAGAATGGTTCTGGCGGTAGCAGCTATACAGAGGCACAGTTAAGGAATCTGATTGCAAGATACGGAACGAGTTATTTCCTCTCTAAACAGTTTAATGACACGGCGCAGGGGTTGATAACCTTTGCCAAGGGATTAATCTCCGACATGCTCGCTAAGCTGAATGGAGGTGCTACGTTCGGGACGGGCGGCTACAAGTTTGACGAGAAAGGCAACGTGGTGGTTGACGCGTTAAGCTCGCGGGGGTTTGACGAGGCACTGGAGAGGGGCTTCGGGGTGACGAAGAACTCGCGGGGGAAATACACGCTGTCGGTCACGGACTTGATGGTGTGGGGCAAGGCGGTGTTCAACTCGCTGGAGATAAGGAAGCTCTATGCCGTGGGGGGTAACGTGTATCTGAGCGGCGCGAGCTCGAAGATTGTGAGGGCCGTGCCGGTGAAGAAGGCGACGGACACGGGCACGACAGAGAAAGGTGACGCGAGCGAAACGTGGGTGGCGTGCGCTGAGGGCGACGCTGACTGCGAGGGATGGAAGTGCTACACGCTGAACGATGACGGCACCACGGCGACGCAGAACGGATGGAGGAAGTATGACCAGGCGAAGTGCCAGACGTTTGACATTGAGGCCGGAACGCATGAGGGCGTGAGCAACACTTTCTACTGGCGACTGGTGGCTGACGTGTCCGCGAAGAACGAGACGATAACGGAGACGCGGACGGAGGCCTACGTGGATAATGACGGGGTGACGAAGACGCGCGAGGTGACCGTGGACTTGTATGACGGCAAGAAGTTTGGCTGGGTGGTGCTCTCGAAGACGGATTGCGAGAGCTCGACAAACGACGCTCCGAAGGCAGGTGACACGATAGTGCTGGACGGTCACAGGATGTTCGCGAGCGGTGACGCTGATGGGCGTGACCAATACAACGACGAGAGCCGAACGAACGTGATGATGCTGGAGACAACGGGCACGGAGAATGGCACGTTGCCGAGGATAGTGGCGTTGACGGGCATCGTGGACTACAGGCACTCGGACGACGTGAACCAATACTCGAACACGGTGTTCATACTATCGCCCAAGGAGGTGGTGTTCGTGTCTTCGAGCTTCAAGTTTATGAGCGCGAGCGGCGACCCGATAACCTTAGTGAACTTCCGTGGTAACTGGGCAAAGGGGACGAAATACCGCTACTACGACCAAGTGAGCCACGGCAACGCGATATGGACGTGCATAGTGGAGAAAGGCAAGGCGACTACCGATGAACCGAGCGACAACTCTAAAGTTTGGAGGAAGGAGATTAGCGGTGGCAAGGGTGAGAAAGGCGACAAGGGAGACCCTGGAACCCCCGGCAATGGCATTGACCGCGTGGAGACAAGGTTTTTCGCGTGGAAGTCGGACAAGTTTGGCACGGGCTTCGACTCCGACAGGGTGTGGGAAGATGGCAGCACGACGATGCCTGCCGACTTCAGCGACGACTTCCCGTGGCTGTGGCAGGTGACGAGGACGTATTACACCAACGGAACCGACGTGCTGGGCGAGGCCGTCTGCATAGGCTATAAGGGCAAGGACGCGGTGACGTATGGGGTGCAGGTGACACCTTACCTTGACCCGTTAAGCAGCGGGAAGACAGACCCTGGCATACAGATACAGTTCACGAGGACGACGGGCGCGACGGTGGAGACTTTCACAAACGTGACGAAACTCGGTGGCTTGGTGATGGTGTACGTTGACGGCGTGTATCATGTGGACGCGACCAAATGGATTAACAATGGCAATGACAAGATAGTGTTTTCCCACTTCCCCATTGACAACACCTCGACCGACAAGACGCTTGGCACGGCGAGCACGATAGGCATAGAGCTGCTGGTGAACAGTAGCGTGGTGGCGACCGCAAGCTACGCGAACGGCAAGCAGGGCGACGGCGTGGTGATGGCCTACAAGCACGCCGACACGCAGCCTGACGCGCCCACGGGCACCGACCCTGAATACCCAGGCGACGGATGGAGCCTCTCGCCCGACGCGGCCACGGCCGGGGAGAAGGTGACTGACGTGAGGTACGGCGGCTACGAGAGCGGCACGTATGACGGCACCAACAAGGGAACGGATGCGACAGCCAAGGAGTGGGCGGAGGCCGAGGACGACGGGCGGACGTGGATGAAGTCGCCGAGCGGACTGAGCGGCTATGGCTACGCTCTGATGAAGGTGTCGTTCATCACGCAATACGACAATACCACGGTGGACGTGGAGATAAAGGCCTACTCTGAACAGAACTTCGACCTTGTGGAGGTGTGGGCGCTGGACACCGCGCCCTCCACTGGCACCTCCTTCCGCGGGCAGGGACTTGCCCACGCATCGGGCAACGGTGTGGAGCAGGCGTACTCGTTCACCGTGGCCAAGGCGGGCCGGCACTTCATCTGCGTGACCTACGCTAAGGACACCTCGGTGGATAACAACGGTGACTACGGCCTTTTCCGCCTCGACCTCTCCGACAACGACAACGAGGTGGCGGTCTCGCAGACGGTGTGGATGAGCCAGGCCAAGGTGAGCGGCGGCAAGTGCGTGCTGCCGTGGTCAACGCCCGTGAAAATAAACGGCGCGGACGGCAAGGGCGCGCTGGAGATAAGCGTAGACCCCGACACCCTCGTTTTCGACACGGACGATGACGGCATCGTGCCAAGCGGGACGAGCAAGAGGGCGACGATAGCGTGCTACCGTGACGGCAAGAAGGTGACAAACGTCGATTATGCCCTAATGGAGGGCGGACACCCCGACTGCGACGCGTCAATCTCGGCATCGAACGGCACGGCGACCGTGACAATCTCGAACATTGCCAAGGACAAGCCCTACGGCGTGAGCAAGACGAGTGGCACGGTGGAGGTGCAAGTGTATGACAAGGGCAAGGGCAGGAACTACTTCCCCAGGGTGAAGTTCTCGGTGAACGTGGCGAGATACACGGGAGGCTTGAAAGCCGACAACAAGAAGTTTGAGAGCGCGTATAACTACCTTACCAACAACGGCAATAGCACTGACTTCTCATATTATGAGAGCAAGATAAGGCAGACGGCCAAGGAGATAAGCCTGAAGGTGAGCGAGAAGTCAGTGGGCAGGCGCAACCTCTTGCCCGGAAGCGCGCTCAGGAAGCAGGACGAGGGGGTGGAGCTCAACCTGTATGGCAATACGAGTAACGGCGAGGGCATCGTGGTGAACGACGGCATCGACGGCGTGAACGCGCTGAAGGTGACGACGAAGAGCACAAACCAGTTCACTGGATTGTTTTGGCGGGCGAACGCAAGCAAGAGCCAGCAAGTGAAAATCAAGCGCAACACCAAGTACACGGCGAGCGTGTGGGTGAAGTGCTCGAACACGAACTGCTCCGTGCAAATAGAATGCATTTACCACGCGAGCGCGAACGATAAAAACCGCATAAGCCAAGTTTTCCGGACCGTGAATTATCCGACATTGAAGGCTGGCGAGTGGCAACTGTTCACCGCAGTGTTCTCCACCGGCGCGGACTACGACTACATGGAGTGCAACTTCTGGGCCACGAGCGCGAGCGGCACGACGGTGCTCTTCTGCAAGCCCATGTTGGAGGAGGGCGAGGAGTATAATGGCTGGACGCTCTCGGAACAGGACTATGACTACGTGGGCGGTAACCTGCTGGACGGCACGGGCACGCTGACGAAGACGGGAAACGTGGAGGTGCTGGACGAGACGACCGTGACGCAAGGCGGCTACAACAACGAGAGCGCGAGCGTGAAAGCGATACTCCAGCCTACCTGGAAAGAATACGACTTCCTGCGATACTCCACGACGGACATGGGGCTGAATGTCGGCGAGGACTGCATGCTGTCGTTCTACGCGAGGGCGGCGAGCGGCTACGCGCACGGCGAGCTGCAATGCTATCTCTACGATCCAAGCACGGGAATCGTCATGACGGAAAGCAGTCATGAGAAGTTAGATTTCTTGTGGAATCCAGGCGATGGGGACTTGCACACCCATATCACGCCGCCGACGGCATGGAAACGCTACTGGGTGCATTGGAGGCCGATGGGGAACGTCCCACTACACGTACTGTTCCGCTTGCTGAGACCTGGCACGGACCAGGGAAGTTACGACTCATCCACGAGCTACAACGTGGGAGACGTGGTGCTGTATGGCGGCACGTACTACGTGTGCCAGAAGGCCGGGTCGGGATATGAGCCCGGCGCGTCGAGCTACTGGGAGGCGACGGTGTTCGCGATAGAGATTGCCCGGCCGAAATTGGAGGTGGGCGCGACGATGACGGAGTGGACGGAGAAGCGCGCGGACATGGTTGACAAGCGCGCGTTGTACGCCACGGGAATAGACATAGAGAACAAGAAGATAACGCTGACGGCGAACAACACGAAATTCCGGGACAACGACGGCAATGATCTGGCGGTGATAGACCATGACGGCTTGCGGGCCGCGAGGATAGCTACGACGGACAAGGGACAGGGCCACACGGTGATAGAAGACAACACGACGGTGTGGTTCCAAAAAGACGGCAAGACGCCTGGCATAGCGGTATTTTACGACGCGTCAGGCGTGCCCCATCTCGCCTTTTACGGCACGGACGGCAAGCAGAAGTATGACATCGGGCCGAGCGGGTTGCAGAGCTTGATAAGCTCGATACAACAGGCACACAGCGACACGGCGTATTTAAGGGATGCGACAAGCTACGTGTATGTTAATAACTCGACGCTGAAGGGCTTCAAATGGCTATACGTGGCGAGCGGGGAGAAGAATGACATGCGGTACATCTACCGCAAGCAGATACCGACGACGGACGCGAGCAAGAATCACGACACCTATGACGGCTGCGTGTTCACCAAGGAATATTCGGGCATGAACTGGCCAAACGGCGGCAACCTCTTGCCAAACGGCTGGTACGTTAAGCCTAACGACGGCCAGCTGCCCATAAAGCGGCAGATGGTGGATGACCCGACGCCGACACTGTATTGCCAGACGTTCTACTACTACGAGGGCGGCAAGGTGGCAAGGACGGTGAGGGCGTACATGAAGCGCAACACCTACTCGGACCTGCTGGACTCGAAGTTTGAGTACGCCGGGAGCTATGAAGAGATATTGATATTTTAGACAATGATAGACTTAATAAAAACGGACAGATTATGGCAAGGGACAGTGAGGCAATGAAGGCGCGCTACTTGCAAGGCGCGAAGAACGACACTATAACCGAGATTAACGGCTACAACAACTCATCGGAGGTAAACGGCTTCAAGATGGGCGGCAAGCGGATGTGGCTCACGCTGGAGGAGCGACAGGCGGTGAAGATAGCCCTGGACGCTTACGAGCACAACGGCGAGACCGAAATGACGAAGATTTGGGACGGCGTGGAATACACGTTCCCACTGGCGAACTACAGGGACATGCTGGCGAGGATTGAGCAGTACGCCTCGGAGTGTCAGAACGTCACGGAGAGGCACTTGCAAGCCGTGGAGAAACTGACGACCGTGGAGGAGGTGTGCGACTATGACTACACCACAGGCTACCCGGAGATGATTGACTTTGACAAGGGCTCCAGCGAAGGGGGGCTCTTTTGATGAGTGAAGAGTGATGAATGGCCGTGCGGCTACCCCTTGGGCTTGATGGGCATATTGGGCAGAGGAAAATGGAAATGAATGTTTAACGATTAAAGACAAAGAAATTATGAAAAAGGTTTACAATGTGTTTAAGAGTATTGGTGAGTGGCTGGCAAAGGCAGGGGCTGACAGGTACTTGCACTTATTGGCTGGCTTGGTGATAGCCTTCTTCACGGCCATGCTGATGCAGGGCGTGGCTGGCGAGGGACGCTGGACGTGCGCTGGCTTCGCCTTGATGGTGACAGTGGTGGTGGGCATCTTGAAGGAGGTCGCCGACCAGACCTATGAGGGCGAGAGCGACGTGCTGGACTGGGCTTTCATGTGCATTGGCGGCGTGATTGGTTGCGGGTTGTGGATGATGTAGACCCCTCCCTTAGAGTGAAGGACGAAGAGTGAAGAATATAGAATCGTGAGAACGAAAAGAACGATAACGACAATAACAGGTAAGGTATGACGATGGGCAGCTCGGTATTACAGACAAGTCTCCTGACGGGGAACAGCGTGCATACAGGGGTCAGGGCTTTCGGCATGACGTTGTTCTCCTCGGAGATAACGCAGATGCTGGCGGACTCCAAGTGGATTTGGATAGCGATAGGCTTGCTATGTATGCTCGACTTCCGCTTCGGCTGCAAGGAGAGCAGGCTAAGGCGCGACAAGGCGTTAAAGCAAGGTGACAAGGTGCTGGCGGAGGTGTATAAGTTCCACCGCTCGCGGGCGTGGCGGCGTAGCCTGAACAAGTTTATCGACTACCTCATGCTGATGATGGTGGCGGAAGCGATAGGCGCTGGCTTTCTGCCGCTCGTGGGCATAAACTACATCTTCGGCGCGTGGGTCGGCGGCGTGATAGCCTGCCTGTGCGAGATCAGCTCCATAGGTGGCCACTTCCTCTACATACACAACGTGAGGATAGAGAAGCGCACCATCAAGGGGTATCTGATGGCTTTTGGCAAGGGTTTCGCCGTGGCGTTGGCAAGGCAGAAAGACCCTGCCATGGGCGAGGCCGTGAACGAGGCGTTCAGGAAGGCGGAGAGTGAAGAGGGAAGGAAAAGTGACGAGTGAAGATGGGAGAGTGAGGAATCAATGTAGGTAAACAATAGGCTTAATAAGGAAACAGTACATGAAAAGGATAGTAAGAGGTAATGACTTCACCATGAGGATACCCGTGGTGAAGATTGTCGAGGGCGAGAAGGTGGCGTTCCCGTTGCCGGGCTGCACCGACATCATGGTGAGGTTGTGCTCGGCGTACAGGCGGCTGGAGCTGGCTTACACCATTGACGCGAAAGAGGACAACGTGATTGTGGCGAGGGTTGAGGGAGACCGGATACCACTGGGCACTTACGCGCTGGAGGTGCGCGGCAAAATCTTCGGCAACGACTGGCGAAGCAACGAGTATGAGCAGGTGGCTATCGTTGACAGGAACGCTGACGCCGACACGGAGCTGGGCGAGACCGACGAGGGCGAGAACTCGGTGGAGATGGACACGGCTGTGGTGGTGCTGCCGCCTGACAGGGAGCTGGAAGCGCTGGTAAAGGAGGCGCAGGCGCAGAATAAGGCGATGAGCGAGCTGAGCGACACGATAAAGGCGAGTGAAGAGGGAAGAGCTAAAAGTGAAGAGCTAAGGGCGAAGAGCGAAGAGGCAAGGGTGCAAGCTGAGCTTACACGCGCAAGCAGTGAGGCGGAGAGAGTGCAAGCCGAACAGGTGCGCGAGAACAGCGAGGGGCAAAGACTGGCTGCCGAGCAGGGACGCGTAATAGCCGAGAACGCCCGTGTAACAGCAGAGAACGCAAGGGTGACAGCAGAGGGCGAAAGGGTGACGGCTGAGGGCGAAAGGGAGCAGGGATTCACGGAGAAGGCGGCGCATCTCGAAGAGCTATTGCAGTATATCAAGGACAACCACCTCGAGGTGGATGCCAAGCTTGCGGAGGCGATAAAGAACACCATCAAGGGCACGGACGAGTTCGTGTATCTTGACGGTAGTGACGGTAATGTCAAGAGCATGCCGAACACGGGACGTCTTGGTCCGAGCGCGGCCGCAGTCTATTACGCAGGGAAGCGGAGCGTCATGCCGGGAGAGGGATGTATGGTGATAGGTTATCGAAAAAATGAATTAATCAGAAGTCTTGACCTCAGCGGCTGGGACTTCGAGGCAGCTACTAATATGTATGGGTTCTTATTCTATGCCTCGAACCTCAGGACGCTCACGCTTCCTGACAATATGACGCTTGCGAACGTGACGAGTATGCAATTATGCTTCGAAGAATGCGCGAAACTTCGGGAAATAGACCTCAGCAGCTGCAATATCACGAAATGCGAAGATTGGAAGGACTGTTTCGCTAACTTAAATGCGCTTGAGACGCTGAGGATAGGACTTATAGACTTTTCGCCGTGCAACAGTGTCGTCGACCTCTCCCAGTGGGGAACTAACATCAGGGAGCTTACAGGTACGCTGAGGGGCATACGGAACGACTTTAGGGCAGTGTCAAACCGCATGACCCGTGACAGCTGCATGGTCGTCATCAACGGTTTGGAGATGGTGACGGAGGCCAAGACGCTGACTCTCGGCGTTAACAACAAGCCGGTGAGCCTTGGCGGCAAGGGTTCAGACCCCATATCGGACGACGACCTAAAGATAGCCACGGACAAGGGCTGGACGGTGCAGTTTGAGTGAACGGAAAAATTAAAAAACAATATTATGGAAACAAAGAAGATAAACGGCCTGACGGTGCTTGCGGCCTCGGAGGGCATGATGCTGAGGAACGGTGACAGCTTTTCGGAGACTGTTGTCCTCGGACGGTATGACAAGGCGGAGAACTACACGGTGGTAAGCCGTGACGAATATGAGGCATACGTGAGGGAGCACGCCGCTGAGCATGTTGGCGAAGGCTCTTCATCGGGTACGGAGGAGACGCCGGAGCCGCCCCATCTCGTGCCTACGCTCTCCGACGCCATTGCCGGCAAGGTGGCCGAGATAAACGCTTATGACACGTCCACGGCGGTGAACGGGTTTAAGCTGAACGGCAACGAGTTTTGGCTCGACAAGGCAACGAGGGTCGGGTTGATGAACTCGACGGAGATAACGAAAGCGGCAGGGCAGGAGACAACCGACTTGTGGATGGACGACGTAAAACTGACGATACCCTGCGACACGGTGATTAAGCTGCTGTCGGCGATTGAGCTGTACGCGCTGGAGTGCTTCAACACTACGGCGAGGCACAAGGCTGAGGTGCGGAAGCTGAAGACGGTGGAAGAGGTTGAGAAGTATGACATTAAGGAAGGCTACCCGAAGCAGCTGGAGATAAACCTTGACGGGCTAAATAGGCAATGACAATAACAACGATAACATAAAAAAATAGGAGACAGAAAAGATGCTGGCAAGTGAACTGGTTAGCCTTTTCGGTAAGGGCAAGGAAAGGCAGATATTCGAGATTGTGAGAACCATGAACCCGTTGATGTCGGAATATGGATTCAATACGTTGAGGAGATTGAGATACTTCTTGGCGCAGATTGGGCACGAGAGCGCGGGGCTGACGTACACGAAGGAGATAGCGTCGGGCAAGGCGTATGAGGGCAGGAAAGACCTCGGCAACGTGTATGCCGGTGACGGGGTGAAGTACAAGGGCCGTGGCTACTTGCAGATAACGGGCAGGAAGAACTACACGCTGCTGCAAGCGGACACGGGGATACAGTGCCTTGCGCGCCCGGAGCTGCTGGAGCGGCCGAAATACGCGATACTCTCGGCGCTGTGGTTTTGGAAACTGAACAACTTGAACATCTACGCGGACAAAGACGCTTATACGGCTCTCACCAAGCGGATCAACGGCGGCACGAACGGCATGGCCGACCGCTTGGCGTGGCTGAAGAAGGCGAACAGCTGCATATCGGAGGTGTAGAGAGAATAAACTTTAATAGAAAGAAAGACATGAGCAAGAAAGAGAAAAACAATATTGTCGGGGTGATGGCGGCGGCGGTGTTCGTTGGCTTCTGCCTTGGGGCAGGGCTGGCTAACCACTGCAACTACCATTCGCGCGACGGCAAGGGAATGGTGACCGTGGACACGGTGACGATAAGGGACACTGTGAGGCAGACGATGCCGATGGCCAAGGATAGCGTGGTGACAGGGGTGATACGGGTGCCAATGGTACTCCCCACAGAGCCGACTGTTCCAAAGGCAGAGATAGAGGTCTTTGAGCCCGGCCGCCTGTCGGAGGTCATGGACGGACATACAGGCAATGAAGGTGGCTCAGAGGCGCAGGAAATGGGCAAATTCGCACAGAAGGACACGGTATGGGCTGTTGTCCCTCGGACGCAGAAGCGATACGGGGACAGTACTTACACGGCGTGGGTGAGCGGATATGAGCCGAGGCTGGACAGCATTGAGGTGTATCAGAAGACGGTGGTCGTAACGAAGAGCGTAGAGGGGAGAGGAAAGAGTAAACGCTTCAACGTGGGGCTGACGGGTGGCTTCGGGTATGGGGTCTTCACGAGGAAGCCCGACGTGTGGGTGGGCGTGGGATGCACGTGGAGAATTTTTCAGTGATGACGGATTTAAGGGCGATAGGCCTTTATAGACTATTATAGATAGATTTTTAAGACAAAAAAGATATTATGATGATTTCGATTATTGCGTTTGCGGTGCTGGCTGCGTATTTTGTGATTATGGCATGGAAATTCGGACTGCCCGAAATGGTGAGCGACACGTTCTATCAGCTTGAGGACTGGAGGAAGAATACGGGGTTCGTGTTCTCCATAGTGATGATGTGCAGCGCGCTCGCCATGCTGCCCGTGATGCTGGAGGCAGGCGGCGCGCAACCGCTGGCGTTCCTGGGCTGCGTGGGGCTCATGATAGTGGGTGTCGCACCTAACTACTGCGACAAAGACACGTACCCGGTACACAAGGGCGGCGCGATGGTGGCGGCCATTGGTTGCGTGGGCTGGGCGATGAGCGTGAACTGGTGGCCTACGGTGCTCGTGGCCTCTATGTATGCGGCTTATGTGGCCGTGGCGGAGGCGTATAAGATACTGGATAACGTGTGTTACATGAGCAGGGGCAAGTCATACTTCCATAAGCTCTACTGGGCCGAGGTGGCAGGATTCGCGGACGTGTGGCTGACGCTGTGGACGGAGTGAGGAAAGGAAAGAGCGAGGAAAGGAAAGGAAAGAAAAGCGAGGAAAGGAAAGAACGAGGAAAGGAACGATATAGGCGTGATAGGCATTGGGTAGGCCAAAGGTAAAATAGATTGTTCGGGATAACGTATTTGATTTATTTTTGGTTTTCTTTTTGAGTGATAGGTTAATTAAACAGAAGAAGGGACGGCCGTCGGGAGACGGCTGGCTTCTCGAAGCCGTGGCAAACCGTGAAGGTCTGTCACGGTTTTGTTTCTTGGATGGGATAGATGGTTGACAGGTGGAATGGTGGTAGGAAGATTGTTTTGATAGAGTGAAAGAATTTAAGTAAAATATTTCGGAAATAGTTTGTGGTATAGAAATATTTTCCGTATCTTTGTGGATATAAAGAACTCTCTTTTTAGTGAATTAATGTGTAAAGGCTAAAGTTGTATAAGTAACAAGGAACTTGGACAGGTAGCATTCCTTCTTTCAGACAGAAATATCTAATAATAGTCCAGAGGAGCTACTTGCCAATGTGGTTAACGCGAGTGCTGTGACAGCACGGGAGACTGCGGTTTTGGTTCATATTGATTAGAAGGTCAAAGATTGTTATGAATTTAACGATTATGTAAATGTTTCTTGAGTTATGTGGTTAGAGAACCTGCGGATGCCGTTCTTGTCGTGACAGACAGGGCGGCATCCGTTTTTTTTGGCACTTTGAAGTGTTAAAGGTCGTTGAGAAAGGCGTGGTTATCAGAGAATTGCCTAACTTTGCGATTATCCATACTAACTATTTTTAAGCTTATGACAAAGGATGACGAGGACAACCTGCTAAGGTGGTTGCAAGACAAAGACGTCAGCGAGGTTATGTCGTTGCTGATGAAGCACGGCAACAGGTATTCAAGGAGAATTTTGAAGTTTTTTAGGTGGTTTTGCAAGTGGGTGCCAATCACGCTTATGTGTTTCCACGCTTTTGGAATGTGGGATTTTAGTCAGCATCCAAGGGAAATGTTCGTAACAAACAATGAGAATTTTCCCTGCTATCTCTTCATTTATCTCATGGTTTACATTCTGCCAATGGTTTTGATATTAGCGAGCCGATTTTTCTTCTTATGTTGGAGATACCGCATTCCCTTCTTCTACTTTTTCGGCATCAACGCTGCTCATATCGTGGAATGGAGTTGGTACACAACTAATGATATGATAGATTCTTGCTTTACCGTTATGATTGTAACGGCAATGTTTTATCTATATGGATTTGCAGATATGTTTATCAGTAAAACCAAGTTAGGACGAAAAATCTGTGCGTAAAGGCGATTTCTGAGAATTTTTCGTAAAAACAAAGGTAATATGGGAAAGATACTAAATTATAAGCTGCTCGGCACGGCTTTGAAATCATTGGCTGATGCTTGCTTTAAGGCTGACGAACAGCAGAAGAACGGAGAGAAGGTCACCGCTTGCGGAATGAGCGATGATGATTTGGATAGACTGTGCGACATCATCCCCGATATGCTCAACCCTATGCTGAGCACCGAGGAGGTTAAGGAGAAGCTTCACGTTTCTGATGCTACCCTTAACAGGATGGTGGCGAGAGGCGACCTGCCCAATGGCGAGCACAAGAAGCGTGGGCACACGAGGTATTGGAAGAAGTGGGATATACTACACTTCATAAAGAGCAAGAGAAAATAATGACGAAGATTTGGTGGTTTCTGAATTGTTGTCTATCCTTGCAACACTTTTAGGAGCATCGCCTTTCCGAGCAAGGATGTGATATTTCCCCCCTATGCTATTGGTGTGGTATAGGGGATTTTTGTTTCCAATTCTATTAAAAAGCACCAAAGCGCACAAATTCATTTGCAAAATATTTGCACATTTGATTTTTTCTTATTATCTTTGCAAATGTAATAATAATAAGCCCTACGCAACACGGTCAAGCGAAAAATTATGAGAAAAAGTATTGACACTTACGTTAAAGCAATAGCTCACGACAACGAACAGGAGATTCGCGAGAACTATATGACAGTGGCAGACTACATCATCAACGACGCTGAAAACTGCACTGGCTATTACGAATACTTTGACGACGACGAACTCGACGAGACTGGCGAGCCTACGGAAGCTCAGATTTACGAGCTGAAGGCTTATCTCCGCGAGAACTACACAACGCCGATAGAACACCGCATTGAAGACGTCATGCTAACAAAGCATCACAACGGAAATGACAACCTCCAGTACACTGCCGATGGCAAAAACTTCGAGGTTGATGGCGAGTTCTTCGTGGACAAGCAGCACAGGCTACATCATACCCACATCTTCGAGAACGGAGACGAGATGGAAATAGTAATACCCTACGAGAACGGCGAACACGATTTATAAAACATACAGCCCTAAGCGCATCACGGTTAAGCGCAAATGTATGGAAGTTAATTCTGACATAATTTGGCAGCAGGCAGAAGTGCTTGCGAAATCAATTAACGAAGCTTATCAGAACAGTAAGAAATCTGATATTCATGTGGTAGGCGAAACGCTTGCTCACGCTATTGAGGACATTTCGGTAAACTATGGTAAGATGCGTTTTCTCAGCATCTGCATTGTTGTAGCTAATTATATGCCGTTCTGGTCTGACCGTTTTGTCCAGGCAGTAGCCATGGCTAATTCCTTGCCACTGGAGCAGAACACAGATGATAAAGATGTTACGTTTGAAATGTTCATCATTTGTTTAAAATTTCATCTTGTATATTACAAAAGAGATTGGAAAGAGGATAAATAAGGTAACGAGGGGCTAACCACCCCTCACTTTCAGCCCTACGCAACACGGTCAAGCGAAAAGATATGAGACAAGGATTTTATGAGTGCGAAGAACATAATCACCGAAACAGGATGAAGGCTATTGACGAAATGCCTTATGCAAGCAAAGTAGTTGCCGTTGATGATGGCTATATGGGGTTTGAATCTTGGGATGATTACGAAATCTGGAAAAATCAAAAATAATTTTCAAAACGTTTTTACATGAAAGAAACTAAGAATGCGACAATTCGCATTCCGCAGGAAATTGCGGATTGGCTCACTAAGGATGGCAAGTCCATCAATCAAGCTGTCATTGATGCTGTCAATACATTGCAGAGTATAAGATTAATATCTACGACAGAGCTTCGTGGTATATTCTCCGCAAATGAATGGATGTTCCTTGCGGATTCATTCAACGGAACAATCGTCAACGAGTCGATAAGATACAACGTTAAAATGCTTGTCGCTCATTGTGAAGATTCAGTCATTTACGATTCGCTTGACAAGAAGTATGATGTGGATATGGAAGTATTCAAGAAGAAGCTCAGTTCCTTGCATTGTGCTAATGTTGATGCACTTTACGCGAGGATAGAAGATTTTTGGAACAAAGATATTGAAATAGAAGATTGGGCTAAGTTTTGATTAGTGTAAACATCAAAGAGAGGTAAGTGATTGCCTCTCTTTTTTTTTTGTTACCGATTTTAGTATTACAGGACGTGTTAACCAAAACGTTTTTTTTTAACATGAGCCATGCAATGTGTTAACTAATTCCCATTTTGTTAACTTGACAGAACCTCCTATCATCTTAAAACACTGACATTCAACGAGAAATAAAAAGTGTGAGCGAGTTGCGGCCTTTGTGGCGGCAACTCGCTAAATTTGTGGGCGTAACGTTACAATAGAGAGTGTAAACATGTAAATCTAAAACTTAAAACAATGGATTCAAAGACTTATGTATTCGGTAACGACAGCGGTTCTTCAGGGCAGGGTGGCATGATGTCGCTTCTCGCCCCACTGCTTCAACAGAGGGGGCTTGACCCTAATCTGCTTTTAGCGATGAACAAGGGCAATGGCGGCTTTGGCGAAGGCGGCTGGTTCATGTGGGTGATATTCCTTTTCTTCCTCATGGGCTGGGGCGGCAACGGCTGGGGCGGTTTTGGTAATAACGGCCGTGGTGGTATAGCCAACGAGCTAAACAACGACTACGGGCGCTCGCTTTTGATGGACGCTATCGGCGGCAATAGGAACGCGATTAGCAACCTCGCCACACAGCTCAACTGCACCGAAGGACAGATACAGGGAGCCATCTCCGCGCTTACGGCACAAGTGGGCAACGTGGGCAACCAAGTGGGCATGAGCGGACAACAGGTCATCAACGCCTTGCAACAGGGCAACATGCAGTTGGCGAGCCAGCTGGCCCAGTGCTGCTGCGACAACAAGATGGCCATCGCCCAGCAGACGACCGCGCTACAGAACAACATCAACGCGATATTGAACGAGCAGGAGAAAGGCTTTGCGAACGTGGCCTACGAGACACAGAGGCAGACGTGCGACATACAAGGCGCCATCAAGAACTCTACACAACAGATACTTGACGGGCAAAGAGCCGCAGAAATGAGGGAGCTTCAGAACAAGATAGACAACCTCAGAGAGGAAAACTCTACGTTCAAGCAGTCGGCCATGACTAATCAGATTGTCGGCCAAGCCGTTGCTCCTATCAATGCGTTCCTTGCGAATTTACAAAAGGATGTTGACGGCATAAAGTGCAAGCTGCCCGAAACGGCGACGGTACCATATCAACCATTTCAGGCTATTCCTAATTGTGTAGCAGCTCAATATGGTCTTTATGGCTACAATGCAGCCGCGAACGGCTTCTGGGGTTAATAAGCAATAGGAGGAACGACTATGATTTGGGGCTATCCATTTTCATGGGTCAATCGAAGAGGTTCAGCAGCGGTGGGCTCAACTGCCGTGAAGGTACAGACGGATGCAGTGGTGTTCTCTTTCAGGAACCACGCCTTCGTGAACGCCAGTTATAGAGGCACGGTGTTCGTGAATCTGCGACAGGCGATACCCACGGGCACGACACCTACGCTGCCTATCCTCTTCGAGACCAACGGCGTGACGCAAGCCGTGACGAAAATCGGCGGCGCTGCGTTGACCGTGGCGGACGTGGCAGGTACGGGAGTGTACCAGCTGTGGTTCGAGAGAGACACCAACACCCTTCAACTTATGACGGGCATTGTATTATAACAGAACGCTAAAACAGGACTTCAACATGTTTCAAGGATTAAGGCAAAACTCAATATTCTACGTGCTCGACAAGACGGGCGAGCCGACGCTGACGATAGGCCAGGTGGTGAGCGTGAGCAACCCACAGCCCAAGTTCCCGACGTACCAGCCGGGACAGTACAATCCACAACCGATGGAGACGACGGTAGACGTCAAAGTTAAGACCAACAACGGCGAGCTGGAGTTTAAGCAACTCCCTGCCAATGGGCAGATAGCCAACACGGGCAACGTGGTGGTGTCGGAAAGCAGGGAAGCGATGATGTCGGAAGTGGAGGCCATGCTAAGGCACTCGAAAGAGGTTCTTGACAGCAAGGCATACCACGAGAAAGTGGTTAAGAGCTGCGAGAGCATGCTGTGCGTGCTCAACCCACAGATAGCCAAGGACAAGGCACAACAGGAGAAGATAACGCAACTCGAAAGCAAGGTTTGCGGCATGGAGGGCACGTTGTCGAACATTGAGGCGATGCTTCACAAAGCGTTGAAGAAGTCAGGCGGAAGCGACTAAAGAGACAAGACTATGTACATGATAGAGATAACGGAGAACAAGATGGACGAGCTTGCCGAGAACGCCGAGAAGATGCTGAGGTATGGCGGCAAGGTGATGTCCTGTATTGACAGCCTGCGGAACGGTGAGGGACGCATGGGCGAGCGTGAACCCATGCCCGACTATCGGGACTGGGGACGTGACAATGGACGCGGACGCCATGAGCGTGGCATGGACTACGACGATGACGGACGTTATGGAGAACGTCGTGGTGGCGGTTGGCATGGCAGCGACCGCTACTAAGTAATAACCGACAGGTAGGGAAATCTGTTTCCTTACCTGTCTTAAAAAATAGTCAAACTATGGGAGGAAGATGCAGAATGCCGTTGGACGTGTATGACCTGAAGCCCGAGGGCATGACGGCCTACTTGAGGTACAACGGCTACCACTTCAACAAAAAGATGTGCGAATGGGCCGTCGGGCGGATGCGCGCGGTGAACAAGGCGACAGGCAAGGAAGACACCATCGAGCCACTGACGAAAGACAAGGTGGAGGAGATGCTCGCGGCCAACAACGTGAAGCTGGAGAACCTGTTGGGTTACGACCACGTGTATGTGGCGAACATGGCGAGGGCCGACTTCTGGGGCAGTTGTATCAAGGACGAGGCGCAGATGGCGCGGTATGTGAAAGACGTGATAGACGACATCGACCAAAAAGACGGGTTCGTGTTTAACCGCTTCTATGCAGACTGCTGTCACAACGGCTTGCCGATTCCGTGGGAAGACGTGCTATGACACGGCACGAGATACGGCTGGAACACGGCCGATGGAGCGTGACGTGCTTCATCGGCTACCATGCCGACGCTGACACGGACGAGATAAGCCGCGCGTTGGAGGGCATAGGTTGTACGGGCGAAGCACTATTGGAGGCACGGAGACACCTTGCCAAGGACAGCGAGGACAGGGGGCTGACATACTCCAACGTGAGAGGGCGCGAGAGCGTGGTGGCCGTGGGACGGTCGGGTGACCTCGCGAGCGGAGTCAACACTATTGCCCACGAGCTGTTGCACGTGGTGCAGCACGTATGCGAGCAAGACGGCATAAGCATGACTGGCGAAGAGGCGTGCTACGTCATGGGTGAGCTATGCGAGCGAGTTTTTTTGACATACTCTCACCCCTGAAGGGATAAGGTCCTTGGTTGTCTCTTTCCTTACTTCGCGAGCAAGATAGTCGGCACTGTACTGGTTGACTTCGGCTTGGTCGCCGATTTCCTCATCTATCATGTCGCGAACACGAAGCAGGAACTCCTGTTCGTAGCGGCGCGCCTTGCGGTGTGCGATGGAGCGGAGGGTGGCGCGAAGCACGCGCACGGCCTGTTCCAGCTCCTGCTGCTCACGCTTCTTCTCCTTTTGGTTCATGGGCTTGCTTATTTTTTTTGTTCACGTAATCAATCTTGTCGGTAAAGTAATCGTACATGCGCTTGCACCATTCATCGGGTGGCAGGCCGTACAAGCTGTCGGCGCGGCGTTTGGCCTCGGTAAGCGTGAGTAATTGGGTCGTGTGACAAGCGACACGGCCTATCTCGGCGATGTCTTTTCTGGTTAATCCTCCGAGTCTGTGGATGAGATATGTTTTCAGTTTGTCTTTCATGATTTTTTTATTGTGTTTATATTAGGCCCAATGGGCATTGTGGGCATTGCCAGCAAGCCGAGCGACTGGTCGTGTCGGCATCCGCGGAGCCATGACTTGAGTTTGATGCGGCCTTTGGTGTCGCCATGCTTGATGTTGGCTTCGCGCCACTCTACATAGTCGTCGTAGCTGACGCCGTGTTCGAGAATGAGCACCATTTCTTCGGGCGTGAGGAAGTCGGTATCGCCGAAGTCGCAGATGCCTCCTACCTCGTCGGCTACCCAGTAGGGTGAGCGGGAGGTCTCGAAGAGCTGGTCGTTGACAAGGTTGACCAAATCGCGACAGGCCGTATCGAAATTGGCGAGAGCACGGCCTATCTCTACGTTTTTGTCTTTTTCCATTGTTTTTTTTTGTTTTATGGGTTACTCAAATTCATATACTATATGCGGCGTGGTGTTGCCAAAACAGTACGGACATCAGAACAGCGTGAGCTGCGCTTGCTCCAACTTGATGCGCTTGCAAGCCTTGTCGTAATACTCCTTGTTGAGTTCAAAACCAATGAAGTTGCGTTTCTCGCGGATGGCTGCAATGGCGGAGGTGCCACTACCCATGCAGTTGTCTAATATGGTGTCGCCCTCGTTGGAGTAGGTGCGGATGAGATACTGAATGAGAGCGACGGGCTTTTGGGTGGGGTGGAAGGTGTCGGCTGAACGTTCCTTATCGAAGCAGATAATGCTCTTTGGAAATTTTTCGTCTGATACGATAGTAGGCACTTCTTTATGGTCGCCGTAACACCCCCGCTTCAAACTATGAGAACCATCACCCCTGTGATGGTTTCGTTTATGTGGCGCACATTTTACCATCTGAGGGTTGTAGATAGGTTGCTTCCGATAGAATACTGCAATATCCTCATGCGAGCGCAGAGGCATCTTGTTGACATTCAAAAAGCCCGTTGCTCTGTTTTTGCTCCAAATAAGATTATATTTCCAAAGTTTCGGCTGCGACACCATAAGTTGTGCAGTGAACATACCTTGACAGAAAAGAATAATCGCTGCATTGTTTTTTGCTATGCGTAGATATTCTTTCCATAATGACTCAAGCGGAATAATGCTATCCCATTTCCCTCCTTCACTCTGTTTGTTGAGAACACCATACGGCAAATCGCACACGATGCAATCCACGCTCCCGTCTGGAATCCTTTTCATCCCTTCCAGACAGTCTTCGTTATATATCTTATTCAGTTCAATCATTCGTCTTAGAATCCGTGTTGTTGTCAATTCCTAAAATCATTTCTCACCACCCACGCGCTCAGTCCTATGTTGAGCAGGAGCATGAGGATGATGATGCCCCAATATTGCTTGTCGCTCAGTTCTACCGAGAGATACTTGAAGTCGGCGAAGTTCTTGCGCTTCCATTCCTTCTGCACGATAGGTTCTATGTACGAGGCAAAGGCGCAGAGGTCGAGGCGGTGCGACATAAACCAGTCGCGGCTCTTTATCGAAAGCACCGGCGAGTCACACCAAGAGAAGGCATCGCTCCACACCACGCGGTTACGGTTGTCAAGACCTACGCACACCACAAGCTCGTTCTTATTGCCACCCTGCCAGTAGGAGCGTTGGCGGTCGGCAATGGATAGCGGCTTGTTGCGATAGAAGAGCAGATAGAGGCGAAACTCCTTCTTCGGGCCGTACTGGGCATTGAGCACACGGATGGCTCGCTCCTGACGGGCAGAAAACTTGGCTCCGATGATAGGGCATTGGTCGCGCAGATGAATGTCGGGATAGTCGTAAAGTCCGATGCGCCGAGCCTCCTTCTTGCTGATGTCCTCAAACTTGAACACCGAGTGCGAAGCCTTCACCTTGTTCTCGTATTCATGTTCACGAGTAACGGTATAGAGCGTAGTGGGTTGACCGTTCCATCGGTATTCATACGCATCGCCATCACGAGTGTAATAGTGGCGGTGCATATCCACGAACACCGAAGCCACCGACAAGCGACGATTCATAGCCGAAAACTCCTCATTGGAACACTCTCGCTCACGTCCCGAATGGTCGTAATAGGTCCAATATTCGGGGTGGTTCTCCGTGACATAGTAGGTTTGAGTGTGCGGATGCCCTTTTGAGTCGGTATAGGAGCGAGTCTTCCTCACAAGCTCATTCCACGGCTCGTAATAGCGTATCTTCGTGACGTAGCTGCCCAGATATTCTGTGTCGCTCGACTCTACGCGCTCAAACGCCCATATCATCGCTGCGCCCACAAGGAGCGAGGGGATGATAAGCACGGCGTGCTCCCACCATGTTGTCTGCTTGCGAAAGAAGAGCAGCAGCACAGCCGACACGAAGAAGGGGATAAGGAAAACGAGTAGTTCCATAAGCCTTTATTGTTTCTTGTCGAACAAATCCACGTCGTTGTCTTCGCCTTCCGTCATCACTTCCTTGGATCGCGACGAAGAGATAACCTTATACTCAATAGGCATAGTGTTAGACACAAACCATCGGGCAGGGTAGGTGCGAGTAAGCGTTTCGTGTTCGCGGATGATGTCAAGCATACGTTCCTGAGAGGTCTGAAACTCGGTGCGCTGTATCTCGATGGCCTGCATAAGGTCGCGGTAGAGCGATACGTCAAAGTTGGGGTTGTTCTCCTTAATCCACTTCATCATCGTGCCCTGGTCGTTCTGATAGCGTCCGGCAATGAGCTGCGGATAAATCTTCTCGAAGGTCTGCTTATACTCGTCCGTAACCTGCGCCTTCTGCTGAATGATTTTCCACATCTTGTCGTGAACGCCCTCAATCTTTCCGCGCTGTGCCTCTGCCTGTTGGCGCAGCGCAATCTCGCGGTTGTTGTAACTGAAGTAGGTGGCTACCAATGAGCCGATAACGATGGCTACCACAAGCAGTATGGATGCCATAATGATGTTTTTTGTTTTCATTGTTTCTATTGTTTTGCGGTTAAAATGTTTTTATTCTTTAGTATCTGACCAAAACCAGTCATCGGCAAATATATCCTCCCAAGTAGGGATGTAGTAAGTGGCGATATTCTGACGGTCGTCATTGTCGAGCGACACTTGCAACACTTGATTGCGATAATGTATCATTCCGTCGCCGTGGTCAAGAAGCAACTCTTTCGCTTCATCGTTCAGACTCGTCATCTTCGGTATAATGTCGCGAGAAATGTCTGCCGGTATCTGGAGCGTAATAAACTTCTTGCCGTTCCACAACGAACGTGTGTAGTTATGGCCTTGCTGTAAGCCTTCGATTACTTTTGTAAATTTCATAGTGATATTGTGTTTTGATTGTTCTTGATGTTCTTCTTTGTAATGGTCGGGATATGTAGGCTTGTCGGCAAGCATCTCGTGGCGACAACCCATTATCCACGACTCAAGATTGATAAATCCCTTGCGGTATTTCTTGTCCTTGTTCATTTTTTTTGTCGTGGTTGTGCATGGCGCGCCATGTGCTCGGTCCTCAACTCGTGGAGTTTGCGCTCTATCTCGGCTTGATGGTGGAAGAGGTCGAGCAGTTCTTCGTGGGTGTGATTGGCGGTCTGTTGTGCCGCCTGAAGCTCGATGCCGTTATTCATAAGTCCTTGTATCAATAGTTCGTTCTCTGCGCAGTATGCGCGGAAAAGCTGGTCTTGTTCAAATTGTGTCATTGTTGTTGTGTGTTTCGATGGTTGATTATAGACTATTCGGACGGTTGGGGTGTTGATTAAAAATCCACTTCCCGGCCTTTGGCGAGGTCGGTGAGGTCATGTCTAAGGCGTTTCTGAAACGCCTCCTCGCTATCGTCGCCACTCAGCAGATAGTCGGCGCGCTGGGCGTAGATGGCCGCCTTGCGCAGGTAGCGGACGGCACGTTTGAGTTCCTGGAGCGTGAGGAAGCGATAACCGAAGCAGTTGGGCATGGTGTGGTGGTGGTTGATGGCATACTCGGTTGGCTCGTCGTCGTCTCCGAAACTGTCGCGAATGAGGTCTTGCACATCACTCTCGTCGAGCTCGTGGCCGTAGAGGTAATCCTCGATGCGGTCGGCGATGTCGTCGATTCGGGACTGCGCGTAATCGAAGTAGCCGCCGCTCATAGCGCACCTCCTTTCAGCCCGAGTTCACGTGCGATGGCGAGGAAGAGGAAGAGCTTGTCGGGCGAGACGTTGGTAGGCTTGCCCTCGCACGAGACCTTGCCGTCGGCGGCTTGGAAGTAAGTGGTTGTGGCAGGTGTGTCGATGTGGTAAATTTGGCGTTTCATTATTTTCTTTGCCAGTCTTGCTTTCCATTCCTTATCGTGGATGGAGCCTACAATCTCTACATCGCCTTTGTAATCGTCAACAACGGCTCTATATAACGACCATGTGCTTTTGGTTACAGGGTTGGCATACACCACATCGACGCAGTAACCACGCTCACCGTCAACAACACAACCGATAACTTTGCCATTATGGGCGAGGATGTCGCCGTCATATATCTCCTTGCCGTTCTTGTCTTTCAGTCCAGTGTTAATCACAACAGTTTCTGGGTCAACCTCATACCCACCAACCATTGTACGAGGCTCTAAGCCAGTTGCTGTTACTTTCTGATTGTGAACCAAGTCACCATATCGCCAAGCATCAGTAAAGATGTCTTTGCCACGAAATTTAACTGCTCTCATATTATCATTTATATTGAGCGCCGTAAAACCCATAGGTCTTTAGCCTGTAGGTAGTTTACTGCTTATTGAATTTTCTGTAATTGTACTTGCTTATTAGCCTTGCCGCCTTTTTGATTCGATGGTCTATCCTTGTTTGAGTTACCAAGGTATCAACCAACCTGTCATACCAATAGGGGGCAAGGCGGTCTGTCCTCGTGTTCATTATTTTCTTTGCCAGTCTGATTTTCATGCGTTTTTTTTGTTTAAGTATTGCCTTATCGTGAGGCGTAGGCGTTTTGCCTCGTCTCGCAAGAGCTTGTTTTCTTCTTCGAGCTGTGCTATAAGGTGAAGGTATGACAATTCGCTAATCTTGTCCATCGTCGCCTCCATCCTTAGTATTTATGTCAGCTAATTGGTTGCATATCCATAGGGCTGAAATCATTGCAGGGAAGAGGAGTAGTATTCCAATGGTGCTCTCTTTGCCAACGTCTGCATATCCAAGCAAGGTATTATAGAGGATATACGTTAAAGTCAGGTATGTAAAGAAAAATAGTATGGCTTTTACTTTCATTGCTTATCTTATTTTAGATTAAATTGCTTTGATAAAAAAGGATCATTCTTTATCAAGTTGATAATTTCTTCTTCTGAATGAATACCCTTCCAGAACAGTTCGGTATGATCACCAACCCTAACTTCGTCTACAGAGAACGGAACACCATAATTTGTATAAATCTCTCCGTGATGTTTAATAAGGTGGCGACCGGGATTCTTTTGAATATTATTTATCCAAGTTCCATTATCGCATTCGCACCATTTCTTATACTCTTCCCTTGTCAGCGTTTTGTCAATGCCAATAGGATAATGTCCGGAACCCCCATTTGTTCCAAAGTAAATAATCTCTGCCATATTCTCTTCTTTTTACCCTCTCCCTTTTACAAGAGAGAGTGGTAAATTATAATTCAAACTCTTTGATTACTTTAGGTAATTTATCATACCCCATAGCTACATGATGCTTCTTGCAAGCATCAATGGCTTTTTCTTGAGTATCAAAATAACTAACACAGCGATTGAGGTTTGTAGATCCATCTTCTTCAATGTATCTAAACTCAGTACCAAATCTGCTTTGTTTACCAACTAATGCTCTAAAGCCTTTTTCATCTTTTGTAATTCTGTATTTCATAATCTATCTATTTTATCCTTTGCAGAGTGGTTAGTTATTCGTCTACAACCTCTCAGTCTTCCGCAAATACATCAGATGAAGAAGGAATCTCAATGCAGCTTCTAACATAACAGCTGCCAAAGACTAATGTATTATCACAAACGTTTTTATTCATAACTATTTATATTTATGCCCGAGGGCGTTAAACTTCTTATCTCCTTACCGTGGCAAGATGTCATCGACATATAGCCACTTTATGATTCTGCACTCCTTCACATATTCCTTCCACTTTATGAGAGACGTGATAAAGTCTATATCAAAGACAATATCGTTGTCATCGTTGAGAAACTGTGTCAAAATCCACTTGGAACATTTCGGTTTCTTATTAGCGAGATGCCATAAGCCCTTCAAGAACCCTTGTATCGCCTGTTCCCTATTATTATTGTGCTTTTCACTGTTCATTGCTTTGTTTTTTTTATGTTCAATGGGCATGTTCGGCTCGGTGGCACTGCTCTCAAACAATTTGAATGCCACGTTTTTTTTGTCTTTGCGACGCTCGGCCTGGCATTTTATGCGGTAGCAGCAATCTACGCGGTAGTCGTAGTCAAGCTTGGCGAAGAAGCAATCGTCACAATTGCCCTCGGAGACCTGCAAGGTGATGCGCGTGCCTAACTGTATGTCGTCGAATATTTCCATTTTCTTTGTTATAAACTAAATAGACTTTATGGATGTGATAGACTATCATAGATAAGCCTTGGGCAGCTTCTTGATTATATCGCCACCGTAAGCGTCCTTGGTGAGCTGGACGAACTCTCGGACGGTGGTCTTGTCGCTAAGCGAGATGCCCCTGCTATTCGCGAACGACTCCCTGCCCATGCGGCAACTGCCCGTGAGCACATGATGGTAAACGAACAGGTCTTGATTGCTGTACTTCGTGTCGTAAGAGGGGAACTTTCGTTTGAACGCCCGTATTCTTTCTTCCTCGGTGCTGTCGTCGTAGAGCTTCTCTTGAAGGGACGCGAAAGCTTCACGCAATGTTCTCCCGTGAGCGAAGTGATTATTATCCTTGGCAATATAGCACGGCACCAACTTCGTGTTATGTTCAAGGATGAAGCCTTGCGCTACATTGCCATGGGTGGAGGTTATAATGGTTTCCGTGTTGTCAATCACATACACCGCGTGCCCATTGATTTCTTTCACGCCGCCATCGCCATCGCCACGGCCATAGCCATCGCCATAGCCATTGCCACAGCTATGGCCATAGCCATTGCCATTGCCATAGCCACAGCCATAGCCATCGCCATAGCCATTGCCATAGCCATTGCCATAGCCATTGCCATAGCCATTGCCATTGCCATAGCCACAGCCATAGCCATGGCCATTGCCATAGCCATCGGAAATTTTATAGTCAAAGTCTTGACTGTCGTCGTAGTCTTCGTTGTAGCCATCCACAGATAGAAAAGACTTAACTTGTTTTATCGTTAATACTCCCATACCTTGAAATTTTCAAGATTGTCAATAGCCTTGTCCGCGCAAGGAATTATCTGACAACAGCGGTTAAGCACCATGGATGCCACCACGGGGCTGACATGGCCGTCTTTGATGCCGTCGTTGGCGATTTGAGAGAGGCAAGAAGCACCACTCCACATCCAGATGTTGCGCACGTTCTCCATACGCACGATGTCGTTATCGACCTCTGTGACGGTCCCGAAATACACGCCTGCGTCATAGCTTCGCACGATGCACTTATTGTTGAGAATGTCTTGATACATGATTGTTGTTGTTTTATGAGTTGATTATGTTGATTGTAATTTTTTAGGCTCAATGGGCGTTGGGGGCACATTGGGCGGTATGGTTATATCTCGTTAAGCTCGGAGTTGGTGAGCTCGCGGATGGCTTTCTTGGCGCACCCTTTGGTGCGGAAGATGTCGTCGGCGAAGTCATTGACGGTGGCGACACGGCTGTTGATGAGCGTCTTGCCACGGACGAGGCGTTCGGCCCATTGGTTGAACGACATCTTGATGTTCTCAAACTCATCGTCAGAGAACTCGACCTTGGATAGTTCTGGGAAGAAGTCCTTGTGCGCGCTGCCCCACAGTTTTTCCACTGCCGTGAGGTCGAAGGCGCGGAAAAGGCTTTGCCATTCGGATAGCCTGCCCCCCCATTGCCTCGCCACGGCCTTAGTAGCGTCGGCGTGGCACTCGGTGGCCACGTTGAGTGACATGTAGGCTCCCATGCTCCACGCTGCGGCCTCGGCGTTTCGGATGCCGTTCTTCTCGTAGACGATGCGGAGCTTGTTGATAAGGCAGGTGAGGAATTGTTCGTTTTCTTGGTACGCCTTGAAGCCGAAGGATGCCCAAAAGTCGTAGTACTGTTCATCGGTCATGTCCTTAGCGTAGAAGTTTCGTGTTTCCTTGGCCATGTCGGCGACATGGAAGAAGCGGTTTGAGGAGGTGTAGATAAGGTTGCGCCGGTAGTTTTTGAATGCCTTGAACGCTCGTTTGTAGCCATAGCCAGCGGTATCGCCTCCTTTTACCTGCTGCCGGAAGCGAGGCAGTGGCTTTAGGTATTCGTAAGCGTCGAGGCACGCCGCCCACGCCGCGTTGTTGGCGCAACCGTCGACGAGCTTAACAAGAGAGGAAGCTTGCACGACGGCTTGCAGCCACTTGTCGTATTCGTCCTCGGTGTGTTGAGAGACTGTCAGTCGGATGCGAAAGGGGGAACTCGTGTTGATGTTTTGCTGTTTCTTTGTCATATTGTTTTGCGTATTGTTAGAATTTATTACTTTACGCTTTTACCAAGCTTATCTTCATTACCCTCGTAGGGAATGACCTCATTATCATTACCTACATATCCACTAACAAGATAATGTTTGCCGGTAGATTCATCATAATAGCTATAGACGTCGGCAGTCCATATTTCATAGCCATAGTCGTGTTCAAATGCGCACAGTACTCTTTGGAAGGGCTCAAAATGCTTATGTCCCTCAAAAACTTTGAAAGTAGACCAGTCTCTGTTCTCCTTGGAAGGGAACAAAACACACTCTCCATTTTTAAAGAAAACATCGTAGTATTTACCAAGTTTAGTAAAATTTATTTCTTTTCCATCACTTGCTTTGCACAAAATTGGGTAAGTATAATTTTCGTCTACTGCTACCAGCTCACACTCTCCACAGAGAGGAGACCACAGTTTTGTTCCCTTCGGAGCATCTTTTAGTATCTCTGCAAGATTCAAATTCTTATTCATATAACTAATTACACTTGATAATCTATGTTATGTTCATTGGCAAAGCTGTTAATCTTGTCTTTAACCATCTGCATGACCACGTGGCAGTTGGGATGGGCTTTGCCGGTCTTGTCGTAGAGCCTGAGGTCCAAGATGTGCTGCCACTCTTGGACGGAGTAGGTGTAGATAACCTTGGTGGCAGTGTCTAAGGGAAGAACACCTCTTGCGTTCTCTGGTTTCATGCCTCTGAGAAGAAGGGTCATGTAGGTCTTCTCTGCTTCACATGCCAGATTATAATACGATAGGACACTGACAGCATTTTCTATTGGGCTTTTTATCCACCAAGGCCTGCATATCGCCAAGCCACCCCTTGAAGAGCAAAAGCGCGTGCTACGCTCTGCGATGTTGTTGGGGGACACTCTGTTCAGCTCTCTTGATGTGCTTATCTGAGTTGTGATACAGAACGTAAGCCTGTAAAGCCCGAAAAGTCTTGGGTGTTTTGCACAGTCCTCTAAGAATTGCTTATTGCCAATAAGTGTAACTACTTGTTCTTTGTCAACTCCACTTTGCGTAAACTCTTGAAGATTTGTAGACGCATATCCGCGAAGCACGTCATAGTTCCAGTAACAGGAGTTGGCAATGTGCGTTGCAATTCGGAAAATATCCTCTGTGTGACTAAGATACATGCTTGCATGTCTAAGCATGGATAGGTGTCCTCTACTTATAAGGCCTTCCACCAACTTCTTATCAGCCTCCTGATTAGGCTCTTTGTGCTCACGACCATAACAGACGCGTGCGCATCTTGCTATGTGTGATTCTGGAGTGATGTCTAACTCACTCAGAAGCTCTACTTGCGGTTCTATAAGTTCCATGTATTCTTAACTTTAATATTTCTTTCCGTTCAACATCGGACGTTGCTCGTTATACTTCATCTTCCTCTCAACGAACCACCACAAATCCCTGTCGCTGCCTGTCGTTGTCTCGAAGTTATCTGAAAAGATACAGATGAGGCTACAGATACATAGACCAGTAGCTTCTTGACCAAAAGTATCACTAAGAGCCCACATAAGCTGAAAAAGAACACCAGACAACCCGCATTTTTTTAATACCCATAAAAAAACAAAATTAATTTGCATACGACATGGGGAAATGCTCAACTCATATTCTTTCAACCCTGCAAAGTCCAGCAGCCGGATAACAATATCCGCGATTTCATCTTCAACACTGTCTTTCACATTCTTCTTGAAGCTCTCGGCAAATGGAAGTCCATTCGCCTCGTCCTCCTCAAACCCCTTGGCGTCGGCGTGCAGTCCTTTTCGGTCTGCGTTGATAGCCTCGCCTGCCTCGCTCATCACGAGACCGAGATAGAAAGCATCGGGTTTAACATCCTCATGGAAGCCGTGCTCAACGGCCGTCTTGTACGCCTGTTCTTTCAGCGCGTTTAATTTTTCTGTGTTCATACTCTTCAATTTCTTTTTCTCTATAGTGTGATTATGCTTCCACAGCTTCCCCATTCACTAACTTATAGAACGTGTTTGGTTGTATCTTTTCACCATCGACCTTGAAAGCCTTAATGTCCTTGATTTGATAATCCCATTTCCAGTCATATCGCTCTGTAAGAACTATCCAGTCTCCAAGAGCTCCTGCTGCTTTACTGTTTGAACCTGTCACGATTGCTATGCTATCTTTACCACTAACTTTAGCAGTTGAAAGTCTGCCCACATTCACTGCTGTTGAGCGGTAGCCAGTGTCCGTGGCTACTGATTGGTCGCCTGTGTTCACAGCTACCGAGTAGTTGCCACAGTTCGCGGCTACTGAGCGGTAGCCAGTGTCCGTGGCTACTGATTGGTCGCCTGTGTTCGCGGCTACCGAGTAGTAGCCACAGTTCGCGGCTACTGAGCGGTCGCCTGTGTTCGTGGCTACTGAGTAGTAGCCACAGTTCGCGGCTACTGAGTAGTTGCCTGTGTTCGTGGCTGCTGAGTAGTCGCCAGTGTTCACAGCTACTGAGTAGTTGCCAGTGTTCGTGGCTGCTGAGCGG